>Ga0214542_1000616_pt1 | contig 66035 bp, 46 predicted proteins | sample CNSS1metaG_FD_160096 | JGI IMG/M metagenome (GOLD analysis project Ga0214542, IMG submission 160096) | Root nodule microbial communities from cowpea collected in UCLA plant growth center, Los Angeles, California, USA - CNSS1 | ecosystem: Host-associated > Plants > Roots > Nodule | place: USA...
ATATATATAAATATATATATATATATATTTATAATTTAAAAGTTAATCTGTCCATATTCTTCATTCCCTACAAAACAAATGTGAAAATAAAAATAAAAATAAAGCCATCAATATTAAAGAGAATAAGGCAATTCATTGCATTTCAAAATCAGAATTCAAAAGAAAAATGAATACAATTCACCAAATTAATGTTGCCGGCATCAGGCAAAATGAATTATTTATTAAAATTGTCTTTAGATTTTAAAAGCTTAATGCTAACTGAGAGAAAACGTTCTTCAATCAGGAAACTATGGTCAGCTTGTTGTAATGGTAAGAACTTTAGAAGTTAAAGGAAAGGAAAACTGTGTCCTCATGCTTCCATCCATATTTTTCTGAACCTGTACTGTCTTTAACAGGGTTCACAGGAAAATCTTCTGGCTTGCTTTTGTTGCTTGTTGATTCATAGTAATTAGTGTCTTTATCTTCTCTTTAACAGGAAAATCTCCAACATTCTTGTTAATATTTTAGCTTTATCTTTTCCAATGCAGCAAATGACAATGATAAAGGCTCAAGCGGGAGTGAAGAACAACTTGAGAAGATTGAACAAGAGCATCATCCAAAGTGGTTCAAACCATATCATTCATGTCATTCTTTTCGCGTTAGTCTGTTTCTTTGTTGTGTACCTTTGGTCCAAAATGTTCAGAAAGTGATTTTCGGACCAGCTTCCTGGTTGAAAAATCCAGCTAAAACACATGATTACGTATTCTAGTGCAGAGAAAAAGCTCCATAACCCTTTGGAGTTTTCTATTGAAATGTATCTGACTTTGAGATGAGTTTCTTGGATATATGACGTAGTTAAAGCAGTTGTTGTATTTAAAAAATGATGAATGATTTAAGTTCTTAATAGTTTGCGTTGTTATTTTTCTCTATAAATGCTGTGTGATAAATTAAGAACCTACGGAGGTTGCAACCATGATTTATGTTTGATAGAATCATAGTTCTGTGTGAAACTGATTATAACTGGAAAGTCCCAAATTACTGGTTTGTTAATGAAATTAAAATCTGTGAGAAGCGAAAGCGGGATCAGTTTTTATGGAATGAGACGGTAAATTGTTTTGTAACTCTTACTTCATTAATTAATTTTTATCTTTTAAATTATAAAATTTTTTATTAGAATTTTATAATCCAGCAATTGTAATGTCCTATTTTGTAGGAATCTATTCAATCAATTTCTTGTAACACGATGTCTAATATATATTACTATTTAAAAGAATGTTTAGCTTGAACAAATATCATCAATTAACTTTTCCATTCTTTCAAGTTGTTTTTCTATCTAATTTTATTATGTTTGTTTTTATTTTATTACTTTTATTAAAAAAAAAATAGACCTTTCGTGTTTATGGTTTTGTCATACTTCTCAAATCAAATCACTTGGACTTTCTTTCTCTAAAAAAAACTACGTTTTTCTTCTCTCCCAATTTTTCTTCTACCCTACTTTCATATCTTTTGATTAAATAAGTTAAATAAATATTCGAGAATCCTTACTCAAGGAAGTGAATTAAAAGGGATTACATTATGGAATCGAGGAAAAGATGTTGTTGATGTCTTTCATTTGAAAACCTACCATTTGAAGGAAGAAGAAAAACGACAAGTAAGGAGTAAAAGATGAGAAGGTATAAATGATTTTTATATTATGAGAAGAGAAGGATGTTAATATCACGTGGGTAAAATCATGGATAAAACAATTGGCTCGTAAGGTTAACTGAAAATTAATTATATTTAAATTGTTATAAAGTCTAAAAGAGTTGTTAATATTTAATGTTTTTTTTTTAAATCTCGTGTAAGATATTTGAGGAATTAAATGTCACTTCAAGGCATAATCATTGGAGATAATTAATTGAAGGTAGAAAAGTAACATTTCATAAAAATGAGAAGTCTTGTGAAATTGATAAACAAGACAATGTTAAATTTTCTAACTATTCAAAATAACATTCTCTTTAGGAACAATTGTTATCCATGATGGGTCTAGGAGGAGGTGCGGTGGTAGAATTTGATTTCATCATTTACTTTTTGAAATGGTATTATTGTGAGGATTGTTAATTTGATTTAAGACTCTATGCTCTATTTCTACAAGATAATTTTTATGTTTAAAAGAAGTGTCCATTTAAAGTAATCGTAAGGAAAAAATATCAAGATAAAATGGAATAAAATCCATCAAAGAATAGAAGGGTGCAATCCTCATTTGGAAATGTAAAAAAGAAAAAAAATTATTGATTGAAAACTTGAAAAGAAGGTAGGCTATATGTTAAATGAGTTATTTTAATTGAAAAGAAAAATGTTGAAAAACAAGAAAATCAACGAAAGTTTGTGAAGTATCATTGAACTCTTATTAAAACAATTGAACTTTTAATAAAGATAATGTAAATATAATGTAAAATAATTCTAAAAATTATTTGAAATTTAAGCGAATCTAAGTCTCATATTATGTAAAAATGAAAATGTTGAACATCTTATAAATTGAAGGCCTATAAACCTATCGTCTTAAAGCTTTGAATTGAAATTGGTGTCAATCATTTATACGAGCTGAATTTATTTTTCATTGACATTGTATATTCTCTTGTAAATCTCTTTAGAAAAAACTATCAACTACAATGAGAACAAAACAATATAACAAAAAAATCCCAAATTTGAGGATTCCTTATGCTGAAAGTCTTCATAACAAGTTTTTTAGATAAACGTGTCTCATTGTAATATAATAATGTAGAAATGATAAATTTAATAATTTTATAAAAAAAAATTATATGAAAAGATTTAATGTCATTTTTAAATAAAGACAAAAATATAAAAATATTTTTTATAATGTCAAAATATTATAAAGTTTAGTAAAATGAGTTTCTTTATATCCTTATCTACAACTTTATACATCAATTAGTCAAAACAATCCTTAGAAATCTACCTTTATATATATATATATATATATATATATAATCCTAAAAGTTAATGAATACTCAGAATTTCTTTTTCTCTAAAATTTAACACTTATGTTGAATTTTATGTATAGTATTTCTTCATGCATAAATTGAAAAGTTTTAGGGTTTGTTAGTTTAGATAAAAAAACATAATTAATATTTATTTTATTTTAATAAATGAAAAATGTTTAATCAAATTTTCATAAAAAATAGAATGTGTATTCATTTCATGGAAGAAGTTATTAAAGAATATTACGATGTAATCAAATTATCGAAATTTGGTTATATGCATGGTTAATATATGAATATTTATATTAAAAAATATATCTCAGATTATCTTTAAATATGTATATTTTTTGTCCAATAATTTTTTAATATATTAGTTAAAGTATAAGTGGAAATATAAGTATGGGGAGAAAAGAAGTAATTGAAAAATATCATTTTCTTAACATATTCTCTATTGTTTATTGAAACTTCTTAGAAATTACAAATTGAACGAGTACCTCTTCCATTTCTAATTTTCAATAAAATTTTGCCAGTAAAAGATGATAAAGAGTGGTAAATAATGTTGGTAACATTCCCCTAATATTGATTAAACTTACATCCCATATTAATTCAAATTTGACAATGATCAAGATTTCAACTAATTCAAATGTATGGGAATCATGTTCCACAAACCTTTTATGTTCAACCAGCTTTCTCAAAGATTGAAAAAAATAACTTCAATAAATCTCACCTCTAAATATGTATGACTACTTCTGTTTGAGTATACAAATTTTATAAAATTAAAAGCTTAATAAATTATTAAATTTTAATATAAGTTCCTAAAAAGTAGTAAATATAAAGCTTAAATCAAAATCTTTAATTTATTTATTAAGTAAACAATTAAAATATATTAAATATTCAAAATAAAAATCAATCATAAAAAACTTGAATCTTATTTAAGTCAAGAAAACACAACCCTAAATTATTGTCCTTATGAATTAAATGTGTCCTTTTCTTTTGACATCGAGGGGAACAACATTTCACTGCTTTTCCCGTTTTCCCCTAGTCCTTTCCCTCTTTCCCTCTTTCTCAGTATTGCTTATGGGACCTCTTTAATGCATCCCGTCAAACCAAATGGAGAGAAAAACAGAACCCAGCCAAATATGGAGTAATAACTCCACCTCCCCACAATGTCCTAACTGTCCATTTTTAATGGTCCCTTTTGCATCAGTGTTTAAGTTTTACTGCATGTTTTCATCATCAGAAGAGTGCGGTTATCAAGTCATGCTAGAGATTTTTCCTGAGATATTACCAAATTACTTCAATGAAATTCTATCCTGTTAGAATTTTAATTCTTTAAAATGAAGGCTACACCTTTAAAGTACCAAGTAAAATTTATTGGAAGTTTTCACTAAGTGAATTAATAACATATTGCATCCGAATGAAACCCCTTCTTCTCCTGCAACAGTAAAATCATGCAACCACACATTAACATTATATGTAATAGTTCTGTACAACTGGTGTTACTCAAGTAGGTTATATGGACAAAGGAACAAAAGAAGATTAATGTAATTAGATTTTTCAGCAAAAATAAAAGGCAGAGAAACTGGTACCCAGCGGTCAACCTTATATGGGATGTTAGCATGAAATCCACTTTTGCCAACTGTAGAATTTGTTGGGCTAAGTTTATTATAAGCCGCAGCTAAAGCAGTCGATAATGTGGTGCATGCGGTCGGTGTCATTCTGTCAGTAGGTCAGAATGCTTTACAGAGATTAGTCTTCAAGTTAGATGAACCTTGTGGATCAATTGGACCAGTAGGACCCCACAGCTTGGTCCTCTTAGCTTCGGATATCGTCACATGTGAAACCGCAGTGGTAAGGGCATCAATCCACTCACAGTCATCATCATATTCTGAATTGCAACTTTCAGAGGATGAAAACGAGCTTGAACCATTTAGGAAACAATTATCCATCCTGTTTCCTCCAAATCCAGATTCAGGTGCAGTAACAAACTTGTGGAAAGTAACAGCATTTTCGGGTTTCAATTTTGATTTAACGGGCAGCGTGTTCAATGTTTGCGCCGTATAGAACAATATCCATGGATGACCTGAAAATGAACCACCCGGTGTTAATTTAACATGCACACGACGAGTGCGAAAGACTGAATACAGTCCGTAAAAGTACAGCTTTAATTTTTTGTTTTTAAAAGTAAAGCAATTGGGGAAAAGAGACGTTATCCACATAAAACAGCAGCATGTAATAAAAACGACAAAATTATGTAAAACTAGTAGGTTCTCACTGTTATTCCAAACAAGAAAAAAAAAGAAAAACTGACCCACACACAAGCATTTACAAAATGTATATCTCAAGGGATCAGCTCAGCTTGTCAAAACAAGGTAAACCACTCTCATTAGTAAGAATCTACAAGAGAAATAAACTTAGTTTCAATAAAACCAGGAAATACTATCTATGTTAATTATTTCAAGACTAAACAAAAAAAAAAAATCAAATTGAATAAAATCTTTGGTATGTTCATAGTCGAGGGAAAAAAGATAAAGCAGGCAAGCTCTCAATAATATATCTATCATAAACTTACTCAGTACTTCTTCTGCTGTTATCCTTGCTGAAACATCCCTAGTCAACATTCTCCCAACAAGATCTCGAGCAGGTTTAGATATCGATTCCCACACCCCCGTTTGGAAATGTAGTTTGAAATTTTTTATTTCCTCAAAAACTGCCTCCTGTGAATCGCCTTTAAATGGAAGAAAACCAACCAACAAAGCATGCAGGAGCACCCCAGAACTCCATATATCCACCTTCTCAGAATAGCTACCCAACAACACTTCTGGTGCGACATATGCAGGGCTCCCAGCCACACCTTTCAAATTCTGACCTGCAATATAAATTTTCAGACAATTAGGCAAGGTATCAATGACGTTGTGTGTTTGAACACAAGTCCAATAAACGCTGTATAAGTTACAAATCATGACATATTTCCCCACCCAAACTAAAATTACTATAAATAACTTATATTTTTCACGTCCGTGGATTTGATACTCCAAATGTCAAACTAAATATGTACTTTATCATTAGTGTTCGACTCTACAACGTCTTGCATTTGATTTTAGTGTCGCAACAGAAACAACACTTTGTGGGGATGATTTCTCTCCAGCGATATTTTCACTACTTATATAAATTTTGTAAATAAAATATTGAAACATAAAGTGAAAATTTTACACAGTCAATGGTGACATCATCACACTTAAGAATATCATCTTTTTAACATGAGAGGATCCATTCCAAAATTCAATTACTCTTGTAACTAACAATACCAGTCAAACGAACACCATCAGCAACTGTTTCAGTTAAAAGCTCATTAGAATTTCTTCACACTTTCATCACATAGTCAAAAACACTTGCATACCCGCCTAGAAATTTTACCAGCAGACTAACCAGGGTAGAATTTTCCTCTATCAAACAAGTTTAAGACAACATTTACTATTTTCAATCTATTTCAACAAGGACCGTCAATTAAACGGGAGACTTTAAATTGCGGTCACAGCCACAGCTACTGTTTTTATCACAAATCCTATATAGCAGAAAATAGTTGAAAATGCTACTGCGATTGCAGTTGCAAAGACATTGTAAAAATCTTGAAACAGAGATATCACATGAACTAGTGGAGATGATCAAAATATGTAAACAAAGAAGACAATCCTCACCTCAATTATAGTTGACCACAACATTCAATTACTACAATGTCAAGAATCACCATGAAATCCCTAACTAAGACTGCAACAATAATTGCAGCGGTCGATGCTTGCAATTTCCAAACAAGTTAAGGATTGAATAGAAATTGCAATCTGCAACAACCACATCTGTCACAAAACTCCGATCTGCAACCAAAACCACAGTCTCAGCCTCAACTCTGCGCAATTTCCCATAATTTCAAGATCACGATAAATTCGCAATCGTTAGCCGCAATAACGGTTGCGGCGACATTTATCTGCAATGCCAACTATCACAAACCCATATCACAACCTATTGACTACAACTCAAATTCTAAGACCTTGATTGAACCTAATCTAACCAAACCGATCACCCAAACATCTATCACGTGTCAACTTACCCTCACAAATTCGGATGGCGAGGCCAAAATCAGCGAGCTTTATCTTCCCAGTTCCAGTAATCAGAACATTCTCAGGCTTAATATCCCTATGCACCACGCCCATATCATGACAATACTTAACCACCACCATTACCTCCTTCAGTATCCCAGCGGCCACGTGTTCCGAACACGGCCCCTCCCTCATCTTATCAACCAACCTTCCCCCGGAGCACAGCTCCATCACAAGGTGCCAACACTCCGCATCCTCATACACCGCTTTCAGAGTTACAACCCCAGGATGCCCCGACACGTGCTGCATTATCTCCACCTCGCGGTGCACCGTCTCCTCCCCCTTCCTCAGCGTCTTGCACGCGTACTCCACTCCCCCCGCACGTGCGCGGCAAACCGTCACCGACCCGAACTTCCCCTGCCCGATCGTGCTCCCCCCGATGACGTAATCGTCCTCGATCCTCACGCTCCTCCCCATCCGCGTGGCATCGTCAATGCACCCTATCTTCCGCTTCAATCCCCGCGCCGCGGTCAAAAGTGACGACGCGCCGCGAGTGGGAACCGTGGCCACGCCGTCTTCCCTGCACCGTTTGTTAAACCTCGAACCACGCTCCAGCGAGTAATGCGACCTCGAAACCTCCGGCCAGTTCGACCGCTCACTGGCCTCGCTTTCTTTTCGTTTCTTTTTCATCTCATTCGGTGATCGCATTCGCGGATAGTGCCCGATCCTGTCTCTCGTCAAAAAAACACCGGTATCTGTAGAAAAAAAAAAGATTATCAGGTGAGATACAGTGAGAGAACCAGAAATCGAGTGTGAGACCCTAAAATTAAGGGATCGGAGATTGGGGTTAATGAGTGAAGAGGTGAAGCAGCGAGTGAGTTCGGTTAGGATTACCGTACGGCACGCGAGAAAAGAGAACCACGACGGTGCTTGTTTGTTCTCGAGTCAAACAGTCTTCTCACTGTGACACTCTCGCTCTATCATTTCGCTTAGAGGTTATATATATACTTAAGATATTCTGGGGGATATTATGGTGTGGAACATACCACAATAAGAATATAGAGAGGGCCTCGTTTTGGGGGTTGATTATTTTGGCGGCCCAAGTGAGGGCTTAGATGTGCGGACAAGATTGAGGTTACGTAACGTGGCGTTTCCTTTTAGTTTATTTTATTTGTTGGATAGACCAACCGAAAAAGATTATTGACACGTGGTTTAACAGATGGGCCCCATCTGTTTGTCCAATTGGGCCCTCTGCTGATTTAATGACCCAAATCAAGCCCAGTCAACTTCAATAGACCCGTTTTAAGCAATAAGAAGTTGGATTGGTCGCTATGACATGCAATCCACTGATTCCAACACAAGACATCCTTAACGGCGAAAGTCGTTTCCTGGTCTATATTAGAGTTAAAATTACGATTATGTTTTCTTAATGGTTCATATAATCCATAACTTATTCTACGATTTAATTGATTGTTTATTTTTTAGATTTAGTTTTCAATTAGTATTTAAAAATTAATAAAAATTTGTTGAATTGTAGAAAAAGTTGTACTAGTTTCTACATGTTTGTTGTCTGCATATAATCTTGTTTTCATTGTGATCTCCATTTAGATATTATCTTTGACAAATTATTTATGAGTACGATTACTTTAATTATCACGTTGATTTTATTGTATCTAAAAATAATACTTTTTAAAGGATCTGATCATGATTCAAATTTTAAAATGAATAAAAGTCTCCTTAGTTATGGAAACAACTGCATGAATTTCCATTTTTATGTGGCATTTTTCGGTTTTTGTTACGATTCGGTTTAGAAACTAGGAATGATATCCGCAAAAATATCTACGGAAACAATAAGCCTCCCAACTTTCCCACTTTAAATAGAAAAATGTTATTGCATAAAATACTTTATTAGATTATTCAAAGTCTATAAGAAAACTTAATAAGTGTGATTTAGTTGATAATGCATTGAATTTGTTTAGAAAGATTTGGGCTTGATTCCCTGGAGGATTAGGAAGGGACAAAGACCTTAAAAGTATCAATTAGTCCTTAATCAAATATTAATCTCATATGGAGATAATTTAATGTCCACTTTCCTAATTATGGTGATCATAAAATAAAATAATAGAATCTTTTATGCTGATAATTAACTTTCTTTCTAATTAAAAAAATGCAATTAAAGATGAACATTTACTATTTGCTGCCAGCATAAAAAGATAAGTCAAAATTAATGTATGATTAAAATAGTGATTAATTAATGTAAATGATTGAAAATAAGATAAGTTATCAGTCAATATTAACCAATAAACGTAAAGATAACTATTAAGATATAACTACTTTTTAACTCTTAATATATTTTTCTTATCTCTAAAATTTGTTTATTTTTCTTTTAGTCTCTAAATAACTTTTGTTTTGGTTTTTAGTTTCTATAGAATTTTTTTCTATTAAGAAATTAAGTCTATAATATCAAAGAACAACATTAATTATGTAATTATATATTGTCAGTAATGAATTAAATAGATTTATTTTATTTTATTTTTTAAATTGATTTATCATATCAAGCTAAGTAAAGAAATATTAAAAACTCAATGTACAAAACAAATATATATGGTAGTTTCACTAGAAATCTTCAATATGTGACCCATAATCCGTAGAGTTTTTATCTAATTCGATGCCTCAAGTAAAATCGTCTATAAATATAGTCCTTGATTAAAGAAATATCATATCAACAATAATTTTTCACACCTGACCAAAAATTTTAAAACTCATAAAATGGCAATGTAGGTAAACAGGTGCCCTCTATAATAAAGAAAAATTACAACTAATATAAAAGGGAAATAACAAGAAGAAAGGTAAGAACATTCACTATAAATAATTTGTTTTTAATGGAATTATTTTTAACGTTTTTGAATGTTTTAACCCTCACTAATGGTTTTATCAGGGATTCCCTTTCCCTAGAAGAGCTGGTGTAGCTAAGAGATATGGTGCAATGATCTCATGCACAATGCCATTTTTTGACAGTATTGTTCAAAGACACTAGAGGTAAATTCACCTTCATCATCTGTTCTTAGAATCTTTGACAACTTTCCACTCACCCTTTCTACATATGCCTTGAATTTCAAGAATGTCTTAAATGCATCACTATTTAATTTTATCACATACAACCATATCATCCTACTAAACTCATCCATAATGGTAACGAAGTACCTACTTCAAGCAAGCGAGGGAACCTGGAACCTCAAATAGTCTACATCTATTAGAGTGCACAATTTCTAAGCAATCTTTAGATTTAATGCTCAAGTGTGCTTAGAATGGCTTTCTGGTTTGCTTTCCATCTAAATAAACTTCACATACACTTTCTGGAAGTGTGATAACAGGCGTTCCAGAAACCATAATTTTTGTACCAAGTTGTTGTAAGCCTTTAAATTAAGGTTACCATACCTTGAGTGCCAAAACTAACTATCATCATTGGTCTCCATAAAAACCAAGCACCGAACATCAACAACTCTCATATTTAACTAAAATGTTCTATTCTTGGAAATCTTACTCCTTAGAATCAATTTTTTTATTGACATCAAACAATTCAATTTTGTCATAGTTTCCCATAACTATTGTGAATCCTTTATGCACCAACTGACCTATACTGAGCAAGGTGCATTTCATTTCTGGGACAAGCAATATGTTTGAAATCACTAGTCTTAATCCATTTTGTCTCATAATATCAACAAACTTCACTTCACTCTTCTTTGCTTTGCTTCATTAAAGTTGATCAGCTATTCTTAATGGCACATCATGTGACTCAAACATCCTGAATCAAGATACCATGATTCAGTATGAGAATTTTCTACGGTGGTGCTCACAATCAAGATTAGTGGTTCTGAGTCAGATTCTTCCCATGCCACATAATCTTCCTTATCTTTATGTTTCACTTGTTTTCCCTTCTCTGCATGACACTAATAGGATTAGTGGCCCATTTTGTTGTTGATAACACACTCCACATTTCTTTTATCTTTCTTGCTGTGATTATCTTATGATCCTTTTTTTCTATTAGAAGAATCAGACCTACTTTCATTCTTCCAACCTTCTTTAATTCTCCTTCCTTTCAACTTCTTATGCTTATTTCTTTCATCATTTGCAAAATGATATGCCTATAAGGTTTGTTCTATGATTTTGATGGAATTTCTATCGACCAATCTCATCTTATGTACATCCAATGAGCTATAAAGTTCTTCAAACTTCATCATTGAAAGATCTTTAAACTCCTATGAAGCCATTACTATGCAATCAAATTTTTGTGGTAGAGACCTCATGATTTTCTCAACAATCAAGCGTTTTATAATGGATTCCCCATAGCTCTTCATTTGATTTGTGGTTTTGAGCACTTTGTTAAAATGCTCACTTATTCTATCATCGTCCTCAACCTGCAAAACCTCATACTAAGTCTAAGCATTTGTAACTTCACCTATTTAATCTTGTCTCCAATTTCATGACTTCGAACCAAAATGTCCCCTAGCTTCCTTAGCAGTGGTTGCATTCTGAATTTTTTCAAAATGAACATCGTCAACATATTGATGAAGTATAAATAGTGCCTTGTTATCCTTCTTCTTGACCATAGCCTTTTGCACTTCTGTAGAACTTGAACCAAGTGCCTGACACCTGTTTTCAACCACATCACTCACTTCTTGGAATTTGAACAACATTTTCACTTGTGTACTCCATTGATTCCAGATCTTCTTTTTTAAAATTGGAAGATTCAATTATGGAATATGACTATACCCTCTAGCCAGTAGTTATAATAAGTGTAGGATAATTCTTTCACGTACTTTTATTTGATCAAGAATTACCATTTTGGTCACAATCCCTCATTCTTTCTCTGGTTCTTGCCACAACATCCTTCGTATCCACACAACAAGCAACACAACGTAACAATGAGCCACTCCCACTTCAGTCACTCTGCATGCCCATGCGTAGTGAAGCCATGTTGCATGCACACTATAGGATGCAACTCAGGTGTGATCTCTAAAGCACAAAACGTTGTTCATGGTCCTAGAGAACCAAACTTGATACAACTTTCTATTGGAACCTTAGAGAAAGCTAGGAATTTTAGACTGAATGATTGATGTGTCACATTTTATTTGAATAGTAGGAAGACAATTCTATACAAAGGCAAAAGTGTTATGTTAAAATAGAAACACGTCATCTACCAACATTTGACTTAGTTAACTACTAACAAAGTTAACTAACCCAATTTGAAAAAATGATTCTCACAAAAAAGAACAAGGTTTGTGTCGAGGAATGACTCTCATGTCTCAAAGTTTATCAAACTCTTCAAGATGGTTATTGTTGTTACTAATAACAGTAATAAATTTACTACTAATACTGTTAATAATATTAATAATATATAATAGTAGCATATAACAATAATAATAATTATTATTATTACAATACTAATAGTGGTTATAATTTTACTACTGTCACTACAAATAATATTTATAACAATTCTAATACTTACTTATAAAAGTATTACAAATAATAATATTACTTATAATTAATATTATAGTTGAAATCATAAATAAATGAAAAAATAAAAATAAAATTATTTTTGTAAGATTCGAACCCAGGGCCCTTTGTACTAGTATTTTAAAATGACGAAAAAACTAATTTTTATGACACGTGTCAATAAAAGAAAATGGATAATGTAGTAATTTTGGTAGTATTTTCTTTTCTTAATATTAATAGATGTGTGTATATGACAATAAACACGTAACTAACTAATGGCTTTTCTAATTGAAAACTAATTACTTTTCTGTGTATATAAATCGAATCTAATGTGTATTATTTCATTTTGTCCTTTATGCAACATATTGTTATTGTAATAACATATTGGCACAACAATTTTTTTTATATGAAAAAACATATATAATTAAATGAGGTAAGAGACTGCCAGTTTTCATTACAAAGATGAAAAAAAAAAACCCACTCCTAAAACGGATTTTAGATTTATTGAAATATTCAAACGTTTGTAATATATAGAAAGTTGGAAAATGAAAACATGAAAAAAATTAGTTCTAAACTTTCCTTGATGTTATACGAAAATTTACAAAGTGGGATAATTGATTATAAAATTGTTCCGGTCTAGGAATGATGGCCAACCAGAACAATAATTTTCTCTCTCACTCCTGAGTTCACCCCCCTTTTTTCCTTAATCCCTTATGTATATATAGAGTCCTTCAGTCTTTAAACTGCTATTTTAATGCCAGATCTTTAGCTAGCCAACCTACCCACTTCTCCACTATTCTCTCCTGAAATCTCGCATGTGGGTGGTTATTCCTAAAATCCAGTGATATTTGCTCGTCACCTCGGACACCTCGGCCCAAGTGCTCGTTACCTCGGCCACCTCGGCCCAAGTGCTCGTTACCTCGGCCACCTCGGCCCAAGTGCTCGTCACCTCGGCCTAAATGCTCGTCACCTCGGCCTATGACTAACACGTTGTTTTATGAAAAATATTTATCAAGTCGGAATCCTGATGAGCACGTTGAGGTCGGCCATTCCCTTGACGGTACACAGTCCTCCAACATTGAGTCCTCAACTTGTTGGGATGAAAGGTTGTCATAAGTCGTCCACATATTCTAGTATAGGACAAGTAAATATATAACATGATAAAGCTGAGGTCGGTCCGAAGGAGACCTCGACATAAAATAAGTAAAATGATCAAGCTGAGGTCGGCCTAAGGGAGACCTCACCATATGAGGTCGACCTGAGGGAGACCTCAACATAAGATAAGTAAAATGATTAAGTTGAAGTCAGCTTGAAGGAACCTCAAAAGAACACAAGTAAGATGATCAACCTGAGGTCGGCCCAAGGGAGACCTCGAGATAGAAATGATTAAACTGAGGTCGGCCTGAGGGAAACCTCAACATAAGACAAGTAATATATAAAATGATCGAGCTGAGGTCGGCCTTAGGGAGACCTCAACATAAGACAAGTAAAATAAAATGATTAAGTTGAGTTCTCAGCGTACTGACACAAGTAAGATAAAATGATTAAGTTGAGTTCTCAGCATACTGAGGTATTCTCTCGCTCGTAGCGAGGTCGAATCAAGTTGAATCCTCAGCGTACTGAGGTATTCTCTCGCTCGTAGCGAGGTCGGATCCGAGTTGAGTCCTCAGCGTACTGAGATATTCTCTCGCTCGTAGCGAGGTCGGATCAAGTTGAGTCCTCAGCGTACTGAGGTATTCTCTCGCTCGTAGCGAGGTCAGATCCGAGTTAAGTCCTCAGCGTACTGAGATATTCTCTCGCTCGTAGCGAGGTCGGATCAAGTTGAGTCCTCAGCGTACTGAGGTATTCTCTCGCTCATAGCGAGGTCAGATCCGAGTTGAGTCCTCAGCGTACTGAGGTATTCTCTCGCTCGTAGCGAGGTCGGATCAAGTTGAGTCCTCAGCGTACTGAGGTATTCTCTCGCTCGTAGCGAGGTCAGATCCGAGTTGAGTCCTCAGCGTACTGGGGTATTCTCTCGCTCGTAGCGAGGTCGGATCGAGGAGAGCCCTCAGCGTACTAAGGCATCAACTCGCTCGTGGCGAGGTCGGTCAGGTCGGCCAGCTCTCAGCGTACTGAGGCTTCAACTCGCTCGTAGCGAGGTCGGACCAAGGAGAGCTCTCAGCGTACTGAGGCTTCAACTCGCTCGTAGCGAGGTCGGTTAGGTCGGCCAGCTCTCAGGGTACTGAGGCTTCAACTCGCTCGTAGCGAGGTCGGACCGAGGAGAGCTCTCAGCGTAGTGAGGCTTCAACTCGCTCGTAGCGAGGTCGGACCGAGGAGAGCTCTCAGCGTACTGAGGCTTCAACTCGCTCGTAGCGAGGTCGGTCGGGTCGGCCAACTCTCAGCGTACTGAGGCTTCAACTCGCTCGTAGCGAGTTCGGACCGAGGAGAGCTCTCAGCGTACTGAGGCTTCAACTCGCTCGTAGCGAGGTCGGACCAAGGAGAGCTCTCAGCGTACTGAGGCTTCAACTCGCTCGTAGCGAGGTCGGTCAGGTCGGCCAACTCTCAGCGTACTGAGGCTTCAACTTGCTCGTAGTGAGGTCGGTCCAGAGCCTACCTCTCTGTCTAGCATCGTGCTTGTGTGGGTGATTTTAGGCTGACTGATGTTGAACCCCTTCTTGCTCGAGGTCGGCCTAGAGCTCACCTCTCCATTTAGTTTCGTCAAGACTGCCACCGCTAAAACCTCATCAGAGATCATCACGAGCCCTTGTTGTCGAGAATCAAAAGACCTCTGTCGTCTCTTCTACGTTGCCAACTCCGCCGTAGATGCTTTTCGTGGAGTACTTTATCATCGTGCTTTTTTTACGTTATTGTGGTTGGGACCTCGTTTTATCGGGCCCCACGGTGGGCGCCAATGTTCCGGTCTAGGAATGATGGCCAAACCAGAACAATAATTTTCTCTCTCACTCCTGAGTTCACCCCCCTTTTTTCCTTAATCCCTTATGTATATATAGAGTCCTTCAGTCTTTAAACTGCTATTTTAATGCCAGATCTTTAGCTAGCCAACCTACCCACTTCTCCACTATTCTCTCCTGAAATCTCGCATGTGGGTGGTTATTCCTAAAATCCAGTGATATTTGCTCGTCACCTCGGACACCTCGGCCCAAGTGCTCGTTACCTCGGCCACCTCGGCCCAAGTGCTCGTTACCTCGGCCACCTCGGCCCAAGTGCTCGTCACCTCGGCCTAAATGCTCGTCACCTCGGCCTATGACTAACACGTTGTTTTATGAAAAATATTTATCAAGTCGGAATCCTGATGAGCACGTTGAGGTCGGCCATTCCCTGAACGGTACAAAAATATTCCTCTACGTAATTATATTTTATTTATACAGTCAATTATAATGTAATTTTAATTACTTTAATAATTATTTATTAATATATTATATTATAAAAAATGAATAATTAAAATAAAAATATTCAAATAATTAATAATATAAATTAAATATTTTGTTTATATATTTCTTATATTAAAAAATAAATAATTAAAATAATTAATTAATTTAATTTTTCATATTATATAGAGAAATTTATTTTTAATATATTATTATTTTAAAATATAGCCTTTTATTATTAAGATTTAATGATAACTTTTCATTTTAATTAAATTTTATGCTATCTTTAATTTATATTTTAAAATTACTTATATATCACACTATTTTGAAAAGAAATATTTGTAAACTATTTTCTAAAAAAAAAAATTATCTTATTAAATCAATCACAGTACAAACTTGCTATTAACCGAATCATCCATACTAATATTATGATTAATTTTTTAATTTTCCTTGTTTCCTAGGAAAGAAAAACACGTATATGACATATCCTTTTATTATTTTTTAATAATGTTCTATTATTTTCTTATATTGCTTTGATTTGTATGTTTTAGTTTTTAATTTCTGTCTCATAATTTTTGCCGTCCATTTTAGTTGCCTTTAGCTATATTATATTACTATATTGCATATTTATTTATTTCACCATTCAATTGCATCATAAGTCAAGTTGTTTTTTGGCCCTTTGCAAAACGCAACGCAACGCAACCGTAGTCAACACAGTAAGAGAAGCAGCTTCAGTTTCAGTAAACAATGGGCGATTTTACGGTTGCGTTAAACCCTCCCAAAACCTTCGGTGCCGAGATTCTATCACCCATCAATCGCACTTCTGCGGCGGCGCGTGGGCGCGTAACCAAAATCGCTTTCAAACCGCACGGATTTCGAGCAATCCGCGCCTCGGTGATGCCGAGAGAAGGCCAGCAACAACCGTCTCTGGGAGACTCTCTCGTGAACAGTCCTCACAGAAACGACGTCGTTGATGTTATCAGAAGGAGCGGACTCTCTAACTGCCTCTCCGAAACTAATCTCCATAACACCGTTCCCGGTCTCGTGTCCAAAACCCGCGGCAAAGTGTGCCATCTTTGGAACCGTTATTTATTTATTCGCTGTTATGTGTCGTTTGGATTGAGAAATTTTTTTTATGTGTTTGAAGGTTCGAGATATTTACGACGCCGGGGATTACCTTGTTTTGGTGACCACTGATCGGCAGAGTGCGTTTGATAGGATTCTTGCTTCCATTCCTTTCAAAGGCCAGGTGTGTGATTACTTCGGGGTTTGAATGGTTACGAATTCTTTTCTTGGAGGAGTTAGGATACCGGAATGATTAGATAAATGTTATTGATTTTATTATGTCTACAGTCACTCATGGTAAATTTGAAAATATTAGACCTTTTGAGTGTACTTTTTTCGAAAACTTTTCAGTACTATGAGCTCATCTTAAATTGTTTGTTCTTTCGAACACATTGCTGTTTTCTAAAATTTTATCTTCTTAGCATTTGAAGAAAATAATGTAAGGGGATGACAAAACATTTATCTAATTCTGTTTCTTGATTTCTAGAACACCTGTTTTTGAAATAATTTTCTTAAAACTTATAGATTTTGGATGAAAAGTGAATCAGACAAACTGCATTTCTCTCTCTAAATTTTAGAAATGTGTATCGTGTGTTGTGCTATAGGCATGTCAAGTTTTGAAATTTTTAAGTTTGCCATATTCATGTCCAGTGTAGTATTGTGTTGTGTCCATGCGTTTTAGCAGATAATGTATAAGAAAGCACAATTTTCATTATCAGAGGAATAACCAGTATCTGAGCAGGGTATTTGTATTTGTGTTTCTTTTTGTTTTTGCTCTTAACATAACACTTTGTGGACTTAAGGGAAAGGAGATGATCTGAATCCTTAAACTAATTGTTTTGATGTAGAAGTTGTAGATGAATAAGAGGATGCTTGGAAAATTATTTTTGGTTGGTGGAGTGGTGGTTACTGAACACTTAGCATTTAATAACCTGATCATTTTCCCTCCCAATTGCAGGTTTTGAATGAAACAAGTTTGTGGTGGTTTGAAAGAACTAAGCAGATAGTTCCTAATGCAGTTGTATCGGCTCCGGATAAAAATGTTACAATAGCTAAGAAATGCTCAGTTTTCCCTGTTGAGTTTGTTGGTGAGTAATTTGCTAATCCAAACAATTTCTGTTGGCTTATTGGACGACTTGATTAATCACCTTTAGCTTCTGATACCATAACGTGAAAGAGTGTTATCATGTAATTGCAGTTTTTCTTTTTCCATTTTATTTTGTAATATACCATATCATGTGATTTCCTATGTAAGAATAAATGAGAGAGTTTTTTTTATTGGAGCAAGTGGGGATCCGAGCTATCTTATGATATGTCTGAACTTAAATACTGAACTCTCACATAATAGAATTTCTTATTGGAAATGCCAATACTATTCTGAGAAATGGTGAAAATAACAAAGATGGTTGGGCTTGTCAGGTTAATTATTAAATGCTTTGATAGGTACTGTGATTGTTGATTAATTGGCATATTATACTGGAGTAACTTAAACAGATGTTTTTTCTGCTAGGGAGATATATTTTAATGTAGGATGTAGAAGAGGAGTACTTTTGCTATAAAAGGTAACTTGGGAAAATAATAGATACTCTGGATATATCCTTGGCAGCATTTTGTTTTATTATTTTGAAATTTGGAAGAGAATCCATAATGTTTTCTTGAGTAATTGATAGACATTGATTACAGTTCCCGGTTCATGATTATCTAAATTTATTTTGGGCTTTTGCTGAACATCCACATATTGTCTTGTGCCTTTGAAGTTTAATTTTATTGTGTTTGTGATGTGTTGTAAAATATTTAAATCTCTTAAAAATGGAAGGTTTGGATTCTAACAACCATCTGCTGACACATTTTACTGGCTTTGTAGCAAGAGGATTTGTAACTGGAAGTACTGATACATCTCTATGGACAGTCTACAACAAGGGTTCTCGGAACTATTGTGGAAATGTCCTCCCAGATGGTGGGATATCTTATTTGAGTTTCATTCTTAAAATATGTTTGTTCCTAGATTTAATAGGACATTAAACATGACAGGAATGGTAAAAAATCAGAAGTTGTCTGAAAATATACTCACTCCTACAACCAAAGCTGCAGATCATGATGTTCCAGTCACTCCAGATGAGGTATGATGCCTAGTTTTATTTCTTGCAACCAGCTTCTTCAGTGTGGTTTACAGCGAATGATGATCTTGTTATAATATTGACTTGCATTATCAATTAGTTCCTGCCCCCTTATAAAAGAGGATGCTTGTGTTAAATCATCAATGATGTTTCTTTTCAGTTTGCTTTACATTGCAGCTTTTATGTGATTATTTCTGTGAAAATGTCATCCAAGATCAGTGACGAAATGAGCAAATTATGATTGTAGATTTTCTTGTTAAACAGTGGAGTAGTGGACTAACCTGGTACGTTGGTAAAAGGAAGCATGAATAAAAAGCCTAGGATATCCTCATGATTATTAATAGAATATTCTTGTTCTTGGAGTTACTAAGGTGTGATGATGGAGTTCCACCAAAATGATTATATTTTGATAACAGTGTTTTTATCTCAAATTTTACTTTCTTTTTTGATGCATTTCCCTTGCAGATTATAGAAAGGGGACTGATGACTCGATCTGATTATGAAGCAGTGAGTGAAAAAGCATTATCCTTGTTTGAATATGGACAGGTAATAAGCTACGGTTGCTAAGTCATTTTTGAATTTGGGAAATACAGGACACAATGAAGTGCCTTCTCACTGTAGCCACTAAAATCACACTTGTAAACTGACATTTTTTCTTTTGTGCAAAACAAGAAATAACTTCTAAGTAATGTGATATATATATATATATATATATATATATAACTAAGATTATATTTTATCTGGGTTACATTGGATAGATGATGTGTCAGCAACTCATTTTGAAACTGAAAAAGGAGAAAAAGACAAAAAGTATTATGGTTTAAATTTTGTACGACGTCTGTTCTATAGTTAGGGTATACTTTTATGAATCAGTATGTGTAATGTAAAAACTGTTCTTCTCTGGAAGAGAGTTCCATGATACTCAATGATGTACATATTCTCATTTGTTCTTTCAAGTTAGTCACACCTTTGATTATGATATTGGGTGGTTCAAATACCAAGATGTTTTTGCTTATTCTGTAGAAATTAATTTCTATATTGTTTTTCATGTATTTGGTTATTTAAGTTAACCCATATTTAGTGGAATAGTTAGTTAGTTAGGGAGCTGGGAGCTGAAATAATTAGAAAATGATGGCATGTTTCCTATAAACAAGGAAAAAGGTTGAGAGGCACAGACATCTTGTGAATTGTAGAGTTCCAATTGTTGGGGGAGAGTCCAGCCCTCGTGAAAGTCTGTGGTCGGAATCATTTATACATTTTTCTGTTAATAGCAACCTTGCTTTCTAAAATTCTGATCCATAGTGTATTAATGTTACATATCTTACATTAAAGGACCATAGTTTTGAAGAGGTTCTTTTTTAGTTTTAGAAGTAAAAAGGTAAAATGAGAGTCCCATTATCCTAGTGCTTTCTTAAGCCTTTTTTGATCTTTAGGAAGCACACAGGGTATTGGATGCACTATTCTTGAAATTATAGAATATATTGTATGCACTAGTTAGCAGCATGTTGGAATAGTTAGCTTGGTCTGTTCCCATGTTCTCTCTTTGCCATGCATAGTAGAGAAGAAATAAAAGCTAGGAACATATCTTCATTCCTTAATTATAAAATAGATGGCTTTGTTCTCAAACTTTGTATAAGCATGGGAAATGTGTCTCTGCATAAGTATGAGCAACTTGCTTCAAACTTTATGTTATCATGATGTCAAACCAAGTGTAAATACATTACTCAATCACTGAAGTCATCATCACAATTCCAACGACACTAATATCAATTAAGTCATTTTTGTCAACGAAATATCTAAGAAAGGCTGCTTTAGTGGTCAGTTTGCTGCAACTTCAAGAGCTGTAGCCCACTCAAACAACTTCCTTGTATTTCTACCAATCTCATATTTTGCGTACAAATTTCATTTTTCCACAGTAATTGATGGAGATTTATGTGTAAATCATCACTGACTATTGACCAAATTTTGATTATAAGATCTATTCATCAAAGGAGCCCAGTATTCTCCCCTAGGAATATTGGTGATTGATCCATTGATTGGTTGCTTGATCCTGTGTGCAAAAGGAGCCTAGGGTTCTCCCCCTAGGAATATTGGTGATTGATCCATTGATTGATGGCTTGATCCTATGTGCACAATCTATATTTTTACTGCTGTTAAATTATTTTTCCCTTTGCTTTGTTTCACTTTTCCATTTGATTGACTTTGCAGCAAGTGGCTTCAGAGCATGGCCTCATATTGGTAGACACTAAATATGAGTTTGGGAAGGCAAATGATGGTTCAATTATGTTGATTGATGAGGTGCAACGCTATCCCGGATGGATAATACTTATTGAACTCTCAAAGGCACTCACATATTAATTATACAAATGTGATAAAATTCTTTCCAAATTCCAGGTCCATACTCCTGATTCAAGTAGATATTGGATTGCCAATTCTTACCTGGAGCGCTTTCAAAATGGTCTTGAGCCTGAAAATATTGACAAGGTATTTTATCTGTATCAACTTTTACTTTTCCTCATTAAGTGAGTTGTTTTTCTTTCTACTGTATAGATTTAATGCATGTTTGGTGTAGATTATTTTTAGGAAAATATTTGCTTATTTTCAAGCTCACTCAAATAAAAATAAGCTGAACCAAACATGAGCATAGTGGATGCATTGCCTTCAATGTGTTTAACCTTTTTCTATGAAATATAGATAGTCACCAATTCCCTAATATTTAAGAATCCGTTTTTTAGGAGTTCTTGAGGCTGTGGTTTAAAAGTCACTGCAACCCATATGAAGATGAGGTATTTACATTTTATACTGCTTATTGATTAACTTGTAAGTTGTAAAGATTGCATCACAGCACACGGGTGAATTTTATTTAGGTCCTTCCCGATGCTCCCGAAGATCTTGTTTGTGAGTTATCCTGGCGGTATGTCTTCTGGAGCTAGTTCCTTTTACACTTGATATATTTTGCATTGAAGCTTAATTCTAGAAATGAACCTGAAGTAGTTGTGCTCTGATTTTTCTTTGTAAGACCGTGATAGAAATTCTAGTGAGATAATGTACAAATTTAAATGGAAGAATTGTGCTGTGTATTGTTCTCTTTCTCTTTCTCTTTTTCTTTTTTTTTTTTTTTTTCTTCTCAAATTAAAGAAGTCCAATTTGGAAGATAAGGAACGCTCAATAATAAAGAAATGAATAAAACCACAACGGAAAAAAGTCTTTCATTTTCTTCATTTAAAAGCTGCCTAAGCTCTTCGATACCAAAAATACTAGTAGTTGATGCCCATATGGATGCTTGCTTTAAACTGGTGCTTTTATGCTATTTATTTTCACTTGCATGAAAGGTTTTTCTTTAACTTTTCATTCTAAATAATTTATAAGAGGTTTATATTTGTTTGAATGTTAAATAGCAGATCCCCTCTCTTGACACGACATAATGTCGCGTTAGTTGATAAAAGGAAAACATTACTATTTTTAAGAAATTTTCTAACTCGCCAGTATGCATTAAAATGAATACTGTGATCATCAGTTTTCAGTGTCCCAATTTCATGACATGTTCATTCTTGTTTGTATATATACCTACTTCTGTAAATCAACTTGTGCTTGATTTGGATACATTATTTTTATTTCATTCATTTAAATGAGCATCATACTATTCTGCTGGACAGATACATTTTCTTGTACGAGACTATAACAAACTCAAAGTTTGAGATGCCATTGACAGAGGTAATTCATAAATATGTATTTTTTAAATTATTATTTAATGCAATCGACACTAATACACTTTTCTTCCTGCAGGAGCCTATTCATGACCGAATTTCTCGAAATGTTGCATCTGCACTGTCATCTTTAAAGTAGCCGTGGATTTTGGGGCCATATTGTAGCTCGTGTTGTAATCTCTTACTGTAATATATATTAAAACTTAAATTAATGGAGAACTTCTCCAAACAATTTTTTATTTTTCTAAAGTAACTTAAAACAGAGAGAGAACAATTTTCAATGCTCTTCGAATACTTTCTAGCTTGTCATGACGACAGTGGTCGGAAATTTGACACCTTGCAGTTTACTTGTTTTTCTAAAACAGAAACGAATAAAGAGCTGTTTCTGAAACCAGAACCCAATGTGTTATTCTTTCTCTTGTATATTCCTCGTGACAACACTATGGGAAGTAAATTTCCTCTTCTTTTCTACCGTTGTTCAGCATTCATTCGGCCTTCGGAAGGCAGAGCAAATGTTCCTTGTGCGTTTGCATCAGTGGTCTGAATGTACTGTTATACCGTCTTACGTGTTAAAATCCTGGCAATTTCAGTTACTGTCTTGTAATTTTCATATTTATGATAAATAAGTTTTAAACTTTGATTGTAACGTTAAAGTTTAGCCACTTAGAATATCATTGCATCCCCATTAGCACCGATCCGAAGGGCCAAAATGAGGGTGCACTGAATATAGAATAATGTTGTTTCCCGTCACAAGCATTTTCATCATTTAGAATTGTCAAAATGATGGGGCACGGAATAGAGTAGAAGTAATGACCATTCTCATCATAATTTAAAATACACAAATATCAAAACTTGTGCTACAGCATCATAATGTCGTCCCCCTTAACTGAACATCCATCCAAAATGTTTTCATAATGTCGCCCCCCTTGACTGAACATCCATCCAAAATGTTTAATTGCAGGATACCAAGGAGTGCTTTCAAGTTTACATTGCATGTGAATATGCAGGTTTTTCATATAATTGCAAGAGCGGTGCCAGCTTTATCAGTCAGTGCTCTAGAACAGAAGCCAACAATATTAAAGAATAGAGTGAGGTCCTTATATCACGTCCACATTGTGGGTTCCTTCTTTTTGCATCTCCATAATGTCAACCTGCACCTCATTTATACTTAAAAATTCCAAAATTTAGTTTTTAATTTAACATTTTCGTTTCCAGTTCAATTGTCACAACTGCTGCAAGATTTGGCAGAATCACAGTACTTTCTCCTGTCACATCAGATATTTTTATAACTTTTGGGGTTCCAAGTGTCATATCACAGTCCATACATGCAAGAAGAGGTGGAGAATGGCTATGAATGCCATCTGTTTCTTCAAGACTCTTCTCCAGCTTCCAACAAGCTCTCAACATCCAAACATCACCAAAAACGTGTTTTCGGTGTCAACATGTTCGCCGAACCTCCACTTTTTGTTCTTGAATCTTTTAAGGACACCACTATTATTCTCCTTTTGGTTTGTTGCAATGCAATTGGAAGGGTGCTGCTGAGATGTTATTGGCTATGTGTTCAAATTATGATGACCAACACATGGGAAATCATGATCTTGGGTAATGAAGAAAGGGTTGAATTGGGAACATTGTGAAGGGCATGGCTACCAAAAGTTTGCTATTCATTGCCTTTGCCCAAAACGGCTCCAATGGGCAGGACCGTGAAAAGCTTGAAGAGACAAAACTAACAGTACTGGAAATTCTTGGATTGAAAGACCATCGAAGCAGCAGTTGAATCATGCAGGAACGCTGTAGTGAAGATCAAGATTATCATGGAGAAAATGTGCTCACAGCAAAGGTCACAACCAGTCTTTTATTCCAGATATTAGCTTCCTAATGTAAAATAAAAAAAAAAAAAAGATGAATGTTCAACTTGTGCCTTTATGTCATGTTGATATATGATCTTTCTCACATCTTCAATCATTGAATCCCACATTTCATACATTAAATGAAGAGTAGTCATATCCATATTCGTTTTTCTAAGAACATCATAAATAAGTGCAGTAAAAGAAATTATATAGTCAACCTTGATTCACAAATTATCATTTAATAAAGTTTCTTTCATTGTTCATGCATTATCCACATTATCCTCTTTGTAATAAGACCATTCATTACTAATTACCATCTCTTGGAGTCCTCTTTTCAAACTTCTAAATCTTTTGAGCATGATAATGGTTGAAGCAATAAAAAGCAACTTCAATGAATTGAAGTTATTAAACATTGATAATCTAATAGAGTGCCCTGTAAGGTCCGGGAAATTTAAATAATTAATTAAATAATTATTTAATAAATGCAGGTAGTAGGGGCCTTTAAGGCATTTAATGCGGAGTGTTAGTACTTTGATTGTGTGAGAGGACTTGAGTTCGAGTCCTATGTTGCCAATTGTATGATATTTTATTAAGTATATTATTTTAATGATATGATTGAATGTGAGTCGTGATAATGTAATCCTATAATTATAGGAATTATCATGAAACATGTATTGGCTAATTTGGTTGTGCATTGATTTTGTAATTGAGGGGTTGTGGGTTCAAACCTTGCTAAGAACGAATTAACTCTCTTTTTGCCAAATTTTCTTTTGGCATGGATATGAAAGGGTTTAGGAACCCTAACAGCCATGAGAGGCAGCCTAGGGGGCTGAAAACATTCTGTTAATGATTATTGAATAATCATTAAGCCAAATTATAATTAAATTTCGTTTTAATGGATTAAAGGGTGATTAAGAGAGGATTAACCTTGAGAGAGAAGGGAATTAAAGACAAAAGTGTTGCATTTTTCGTGTGAGGGTTAGGCAGAGCTTTTCCAGAGTATTTTGTGCTGGTTGGACGAAAGAATTGGAGTGGAAATCATTGTTGGAGTGGGAGTAAAGGCTAAGAGAGATTTTGGGATTGAGATACACACCAAATTCAAAATTGGAGCAAGGATTCTAGGTAAGGGAAGCTGTTTTCATATGATTTTAATCGTATCTAATGTATAGCGTCTGATTGTGACCATGACTGCATAAACACCCCTTCTTTTCACACTGTTTTTGGAGGTTTTTAGGGTTTCGCCCAGAAATCGCCTGGTGGTGATGATGGTGCCGCTAGGCGATGCATCAGATCCAACCCAGATTCTGGGTTCTGTCACGAGCTGCCTGGCGGCGAGGTGGAACCGCCAGGCGATGTATGATGTTTATGGTTGGTTCGTTGTGTTTTTGTTGAATTTCATGATATGTTGATCTTGCTGTCAGAATTTTATGTCTGTTTGTTTGTGTTATGCTATGATATTCCGAGTATTGGGTGTTTGGAGTTATTGGTTGAGATGTGAACATGGAGAGTTCATGCTAGAATTAATAACTCATTTGAATTGATGGGTTCAATGACTTACCGATATTTGATTGTAAGTATATGATATTAGTTGGTATATAATTATATAAACATTGAATTGAAAGCTTGAGTATTCCAATGTTGAGATAACAAAACTGTGAGAAATGGGAAGGGATCTTCACAGGTACAGTAAACCTGGGTGTTTACCCAAGAACTGATGGGAAATTGGCCAGTTACTGCGAGAGAGGGTGCTAGTGAACTGACTTAAGAGAAAATTCACTATGATTAGATGGTAAAAACAAGGAAAACAAGGGGTGTTAGAGATGATATAAGTAATGTATTGATTAGGAGAGTGGGCTTGAGATGAGTTGATGTCGAATCCGTAACGAAACTTTAGTGAGGATAAATAATATGATATAAGGGAATGGTGGAAGAAGAGAGTAACTTAATTTAAATAGTGGGTTATATGATTTTATGTTTTGATGAGACAATTAATAATAGTTGAAGGATGAAGGAATATATTAATTTGGTTAAGTATAAGAATTGGAGATGACTGGAATTTAGTGACAGTGGAGATAAGGAGTTATTCTGGTATAAGTTTTATAGCGTCTAGGATGGTGACTGAAGTCTATTTTGTTTGATTGGAGTAAGTGCATTTGGATGGATCAACCATTTTCCTTAAGCTTGATTTAGCTATTACACATGGATTGAAAACCCGGTGAATTAAATGGTGAGAATACATGGACCTATGATTATAAGTTATAGGTAATTTAATCGATGGTGGGATGGTCGGGAAGTTCGCATGTTCTGACAAGCAATTGTGCAATATAATTTTCGAGCAATCTAGATTGAAGAACATACCAGTTTTGGGTGCCAAAACCAGCAGAAGTGAGCTACTGGTATGGCGTCTGGCAGCCTGCTGATGCCCGCCAGGCGATAGGACCTCCAGGGGAGTCCCTACACCGCGTGGCGCCTAGCAGCAAGGGGTGTTCCGCTAGGCGAAAAACCTTGAAACAGTGTGTCTGTCTGGAGCTTGGCATTTGGTGACGGGGCTTGTTCTGCCAGGCAGTCTGCATAGGTTTCCCCTGGCGGCGCTTAGGCTACGCCAGACGATAATGCTGCAGACTATGGCTTGTGTTTGTTGCTTTTAAGCAGTGATGCTCTACTTGGATCAAGAGATGTTGTGCCATGAGTGGGTAGGTTAATGGATGGTGGTGAACACGTGATGATATGAGCGGGTAGGTTCATATCATGTTACTCTCGTGTGGGGATACGAGCGTGGTAGGTTCGTATGTTCTGTGCTCACACTTGAGAGATGCTGCGTGCGGGGAGGTACGTAGCTGGTGGATCACGTGTGTTGGACTATGGGCGGACAGATCCGTAGAGCAGAACTACGAGCGGAGAGGTTCGTAGAGTAGGACTACGAGTGGGGAGGTTCATAGAGGTAGGACCACGAGCGGGCAGGTTTGTGTGAGCATCATAAACCCTTAATCCGAGGCTAACCATTTGCGTGTTGTGAAGGTTGAAAAGCCTTGTGGATAAGGTCTTGGCCAAGAACTAATTAGGATGAATAAGATGGGTGTATTGCTTACATTTTGTTATATTATATGTTGTTTTTATTTTTATAAGCTCACCCTTTCTGTTTGTGTTTGGCGATGATCGTGTATTTCTTTACACGGGAGTAGATGATAATACAAGTGATGTTGTGGATGCATAGACGACGGAGAGAGGGCTAGCTTGGGGACTCAAGCTAGGGATTTTACCATGTTTTATTTGTTTTGTTGGAACTTCAGATTTGTAATAACTTTACATTTTAATTTCATTTGAATTTTTGGCACACCGGATATTATTTTAAATTTTCCCGCATTTGGGAATTATAATATTGCGACGTTTGAATTTCATTTCTATATTTATTTATTTAATTAAGTAATTTCCAATAGGGATGTTACATGCCCCATAATGAAGTTCTTAATAAATGTAGCATCATCAACAATTTATGAGATCTAAGAAAATTCTTGATAAAGATCACTATTTCTTTCTATACTTTTTGCTGCACAAATATTTTTCAATGCAAGATTCAAGGTGTGCACTACACAAGGAGTCCAATAGATTGAAGAAAATTTTGATTCTATGATCATATATGTTGTCTTACATACTATTGAATTGTTAGTTATAATTTGTTCAACATTTTTTGGTCCAACTTCCATAATTACATCTCTCATGTGTTTGGCAATGAAATCCTTATCCTTTATCTCACGAGATCAATCTATTGATATCAAAAATATTTGTCCACTCTCATTGATAGCCATAAAATTGATAAGAAGTCTTCTTTGAGGGTCGTCCACCCATCGCTAACAATTGTCACACCTTTCTGGTTCCATGAATTTCTTATAGGTTGTTGTTAGATATGTATAAGCCATGGGAGAAAGAAGAAAGATTGCGTACAAAAACACCCAAGAAAAGTTTGTTGAAAAACTACTCAAAGAAAGCTTCCTTGCTTTTTGATTTATTAGAACCTTTGTTCAATATATAGAGTACAATGTCTCATCATATAAAGGGAAAAGTAAAACCAAATAAAGAAGAACATTTGATAATAATAAAAGAAATCAAATATATGATATCTTTATCAATATAAATAAAAGCAGGAGATATATAATATCTTTATCACTCCTTCTCAAGGTGGGCATGAAGATTGTAAAGGCCCAACTTGGAAGTAGCAACTTGGAAAGTAGAAGGATGTAAGGACTTAGTAAACATATCAACAAGTTGACTTCTAGAAGGAACATGGAGAAGGTGAATAAGACCATCAACAAGCTTTTGTCGAATAATGTGGCAATCAAGTTCTATATGCTTGGTTCTCTCATGAAAAGTGGTAGTCTTGGCAATGTGAATAGCAGAATTGTTGTCACAAAAGGTAGTGTAAGGAGAGGGAACACAAAATGCAAATCCTGAAAAAGGTATTGAATCCATTGTAGCTCACATGCCAAGGATGCCAAGGCATGATACTCAGCCTCAGAAGAAGACCGTGAAATAGTGGTTTGTTTCTTAAACTTCCAAGCAACCAAAGATGTGCCTAAGAAAACACAATATCCAGAAATAGAGCATCGGGTAGTGGCACATGTTACCCAATTAGAATCAGAAAATGTTTGAATTTTAAAAGAGGTGTTGGATTTATACAAAAGTCCATATCCACAAGCATTTTTCAAGTAGCGAATGATCTGTAAAGCCTACTGCAAATGTTGTTCACGCGGAGAAGAAATAAACTGGCTGAGTTGTTGGACAATAAAACTAATATCAGGCCTGGTGTTAGTTAAGTAAAGTAATCGTCCAATCAGACGCTCAAAGGAAGAAGGATCTTGTAGAAGACCTCCCTCGTCGGCATGAAGTTTGATAGAAGGATCAGATGGCGTTGGTGCAGGTTTACATCCAAGCATCCCTATCTCTGAAATGAGGTCCAAACAGTATTTCCTTTGATTCAAAACTAATCCTTCAAGAGAATGAGAAACTTCAAGGCCCAAAAAATACTTGATAGGGCCAAGATCTTGAATATGAAATCTAAAACGAAGATGAGCTTTTACAGCAGTAATTTCAACAATGCTATTGCCAGTGAGAACCACATCATCAACATTAACCAATACAGTAGTAATATCAGAGGCATATTTCTTCACAAAGAGAGAGTGGTTAGCAGAGCTTTGTGTGTAACCAAGAAGAAGTAGCTCTGAAGTTAATTTTTGCTTCCAATTATAACTGGCTTGTTTTAAACCATATAGAGACTTGTTAAGCTTACAAACAAGATTTGGTTCGGGAAGAGAAACTCCAGGTGGAGGCTTCATATAGATCTTTTCATGTAAGTCTTCATGGAGGAAAGCATTGTCAACATCCAATTGATGAATAAACCAATCACTAGCAGTGGCCAAGGCTAAAAGGATGCAGACAATAGTAAGTTTAACAACAGGAGAGAAAGTTTCAAAATAATCAATCCTCTCGGTTTGAGTAAAACCCTTAGCCACCAATCATGCTTTAAACCTATCAACTGTGCCATCTGGTTTATGTTTGAGTTTGTAAACCCAGCGGCAACCAATTGGCTTGATGCTAGAAGGAGGAGGAACTAAAGTCCAAGTCTGGTTTCTGTCAAGAGCATGTAACTCAACATCCATAGCTTGTTTCTAGCAGCCATGTTGAGCAGCTTCTTTAAAGGAGAAAGGTTCAGCTTGGGCAGAAATATTATGACAAAAAACAATATGGTTAGAAGAAAAATTATCATAAGAAACAAAAGAATGCATTGGATAAGGTGTGAAGAAAGTGGAGCATGAAGTGGAAGCAGCACCATAATAATATTGATTTAAGTATCGAGGCTTGTTTTTCACTATATGAGATGTTCTAAGATCAAGATCAATAACTTCAGCATTATCAGAACAATAATAGTAATAAGGTCCATAGTAAGGTCAGTGGCATGTGAAACAGGTAAAGTTGGAAAATCATACATGCTAATATCACAGTGATGAGAATCATCAATGGAAGCAATCAGATGGCAAAGAGAATGAGTAAGGAAAAATATTTTCATGAAAGATAACATTCCTAGTCACAAAAATATACTTGAAGTGAAGATCATACAAAACATATCCCTTTGTTCTAGATTTATAACCAAGGAAAACACATTTTAAGCTTCGAGAATCCAATTTAGTTCTTCCAGTATTGGCAGTACGAGCATAAGCCAAACAATAAAAAACTTTTAGATTAGAAAAATCGAGTTTAGTAGAATAGACCAATTCATAAGGAGATTGATTACTGAGAAAAGGAGTGGATAACCTATTAATTAGATGAACAACCAATTTAAGGGAATAGGCCCATAAAATGTTTGGTATTTTTGCTTGAAAAAGAAAAGCACGACACACATTAAGAAGATGTTGATGCTTCCTCTCAACAATCATGTTTTGTTGAGGGATTACAACACAAGAAGTTTCATGAAAAATACCATTGGTATTATAAAAATCATTAAGAAGAAACTCTTTGCCATTATCGGAACGTATTTTCTTAAGCTTGCAAGAAAATTGATTTTCTGTCAAATTAATAAAGTCTTGAAGAAAAGATCTGACTTTAGTTTTATTTTTAAGAAAAAAATCCAAGTAAATCTACTATAATCATTAACTATAGTCAAAAAATACTTGTATCCATCAATGGAAGAGACGAAAATCGGGCCCTAAATATCAACATGGATAAGTTCAAAAAAATGAAGAGATTTACTCGTGCTAGAAGAATATTTCAGACATTTTTGTTTGGCAAAAGCACAAACATCACAAGGAATAATAGAAGGAGAAAAAAATATCAGAATGATCAGAAACAAGAAGTTGTAAAATTTTATTAGATGGATGACCAAGTTTCATATGCCACAAGTTACAAGGACTAACATTATTAATGAGAGCAAAATGTGGTAAAGAAATATTTGTGTCAGATATACTCAAGTTACGTCTGTCTTGAGAACTATCTAAGAGATAAAACATGCCTTGATGTTTCCTAGCTACTCCAATTGTCTGGAAGGTATCTGTCTGCACAATAAGACAAGTATTTTGGGAGAAAACCATAAGAAAATTAGTAGAATTAAGCAATTTAGGAATAAAGATGAGTTGAACTGAAAATTCGGGAACAAAAAGAGTGTTGTGAAGGATAAGATTGCCCAAGACAATGGTACCCGAGAATTTAGCAATGATAGAGTTTTGGTTGAGTAATTGTATAGAAATAGGAGAAATAGGTTTGAGATTTTGAAATAAAGATTTAAAATGACAAATATGGTCAGTAGCACCACTATCTAAAATCCAAGAAAAGGGAAAAACAAAACCTATGGGTTTCGTAGTACATTGATGAACAACAATAGCTGTGGAAGAAGAAGCATTGTCAGACTACTGAATCAAGGCGAGAAGAGCTTCATACTGCTATCTAGAGAAACCAAACTGAGCTCTAGCTTTGTCATCATTCCCGGCACCAAGATTGGCAGTAGAGGAGACAATATCAACCATACTAGCATGAGTAGAGGGCTTGGAAGGAGGAGGTTGGACTTTAGTGTGTAGGTTACAGCCTTGAGGCACACCATGCTTAATCCAACAAGAATCATAGGTATGGTTGGTTCGGTAACAATGGTCACAATATCTAGGATTGCGGTCACCAGACCAAGGAAAGTGTCCTCATCCACGATTGCTACAGAAATCACCAGGAAATTTTTTACCATGTCCCTCGTGAAAGGCAAGATTGGCCGTAGAATCTTGAGAATTAGAATGAAAAGTAGCCTTAAATTCACGTTCTTGTTGAAGAATCAAAGAGAAAGTTTTCACCAGAGTAGGCATAGGCTCTATAAGCATAATTTGGGACCGAACCTGAAAGAATTCATCATTCAGGCCATGAAGAAATTTGATGACACAATCATCATCACGCTCTTTCTGAATCATGGAAATCAAGCCACATGTGCAAGGAGAAGCATAAGTACAAACAAGAATCGTGCGATACAAAAAGAGTTCTTTCCAGAGGATTTGAAGGCGTGTGTAATATTGAGAAATGGTGGAATCACCTTATCAACAATTCTGAATTTCCTCTTGTAAATCAGCAATGCAGAATTTATCCCCATAAGAGAACCATTGAAGAAGATCGGTTCATATATATCAGAGCAAACTCCATCCACATAACAGATTATTTAATGGCGGGCATCATTGAGCGAGTGAGCCACAAAATTACCATCTTGGTACAACGTTTCCAAGCTTCATACAAGGGATCATTAAAGGGTGGACATGGAAGGGTGTCGATAACAAAACAGTCCTTGTTTTTGGTTTCCAACGCAACGAGCATATCATGTCGCCATTGCGAATAATTGTTATCGAAAAGAAGAGGCGACACCAAAACAAGAGCAGGATTCTCACCGGGGTGAAAAAATAGGGGATGGGCGGGAGTAGTGAGATGATCAGAACATGGGTTAGGGGGCACAAGATTTGTGGGAGAACTAGAGGATAGTGTAGGGTTGGCCATGACAGGAAATCAGCAAGAAAGGAAAAAAATGTGGAAGACGATTTAAATCTGATACCATGTTAGATATGTATAAGCCATGAGAGAAAGAAGAAAGACAACATACAAAAACACCCAAGAAAAGTTTAGTGAAAAACTACTCAAAAAGAGCTTGCTTGCTTCTTGATTTATTAGAACCTTTATTCAATATATAGAGTACAATGTCTCATCATATAAAGGGAAAAGTAAAACCAAATAAAGAAGAATATTTGATAATAATAAAAGAGAATCAAATATATGATATCTCTATCAATATAAATAAAAGCAGGAGATATATAATATCTTTATCAGTTGCAGAAAATTTTCTACATGAATTCTTTCTTTCTTAAGTAAAGGACCTCTCAATTTATTATATGTTGGTGGTACATATCCAATAAGGTTAGAAGTATTGACAACGTAAGAAAATGCACCCTATAATAAGGACTTCTTACGAGATGAAATGCTAATCCTGAAGAATAAAACATCCTTGCAATTTCGCAATCAAGATAATCTCTAGCTTGAATGTTGAAAGAAGCTTCTAGAGGACCTTTGAGTTTTTGGTGAACACCACTACTTTGTCGCTTTCTTTCCTCATATACAGGTGGTAGAGAAACCTTTTTCTTTTTTGAATTTTTTATTTTCAAAGTTGCTTCATTATCTAATCTTTTAAACTCAACAAGTTTTGATGAATTCACTTTTGGACAAATTCTAACACCTTCTCCCTTAATTTTTAAGAGATGAGCTCTCACTTGAGGATAAGATCCATTAAGTTCAAAATCACGCAAACTACACTTGAACATATCATTTTCACCACTAGGAATTTTTCTTGTTGTCTTTGAAGCATATCTCCAAAGAGGTTTTGTTTCATCTTTTTGTTCAATAGCTTGATTAGGTATACTCATCTTAATTTCCTATGATAAAACAAATTGAAAATACAGAATTTACTTAATATATTTATAGTTTAAAAATAAAATAAAAGTATATGATTTAAATAATTTTTATGCTTAATATATTTGTAAAACTAAGTTCAAAATATAAAACATATATTTTTATGTTTATAATTTACATTAAAATAAAATAAAATAAAAATATGTAACGCATGTATTGAACTCTGAAATTAAAAATAAAACATCACCCTCATTGTATTCCTATCACTTCTTTTCTTATCAACAACTTGATTCATCCTTTTTTAGGCTTGTTTCAGATAAAACTTAATTACCTTTAACATGTCCTCTCTTTTTAGCTAAACTTTGATCACCAACTCAAATTTCAATGCTCCTAGAAGGTATGAGAGGTGTATAGGGTTGTTGTCCATCCACTATCTCAAATGGAGTAGCTTGCATGGTTGTATGATAGGATGCGTTGTGCTACCACTTAGCCAATGATAATCACTTCGAACACATGTTGGGGGAATTAGACCACATGCATCTTAGATACGTTTGTAAACACCTATTCACGATTTTAGTTTGGCCATCCGTTTAAGGATTGTAACTAGAAGACAACTGAGCGTACACTATCTGTAAAGATAAATCCTTGCCAAAATTGGCTAAGGAAGATGGTGTCACTATCATTAGTGATGGTACTTGGGTTTCCATGGAGTTTAAAAACATTATCAAGACATGTTGATGAATCCACCCCAAGGCTTATGGCTTGGGCCAATGGCCTGACCCATTTAGTTTATCTTTGTTTTTAAATAAATACATGTTTTTCTTTCCTTACAACTTAATTGGCCTTTTTTTAATGTATAGCCCAAAGAGCATAAATATTGCTAGCACACCAAATCAAAGTCCAATTGCCTCAAGTATTTGGGTTGAGAAGCCCAAATCCTTTCAGCCATATGCAACCCGCATTCCAATTTCTTCCTTTATTTTACTGTAGTGCATCAATATTGGAATGGGCTCTCATTGATACAACCTAAGTCATTTAACACCATCATGTATGGAAGTTGTTTCTAGCAACATTGTGGATTTTGGGCTAACATTTATTTTTGATTTGTAGCCCAATTAATCTATTGGAGCACGGATGCTTGTTGTATCACTTGCACGTCAAACCTAGGTTTCCATCATCTTCCCTTTCCCATGAAAAATACCTCTACTAGGTTTCCTTGCATCACGTCGTCCATCTATGGGTTTCATGTCACTACCTTCACGTGTGCTATCTGAGGTTATAATTCACATTTTTCATTCCCTTGTACACAAATTAACACTTAGTTCTTTGTATCCTTCGTTAGGGTTTAGAGTTGCCTTTCTCCTTCTCTATAAAAGGCATGCTCCTTTTTTGTATAAGACAAGTTTTATAAATGAGAGTGTGGTTTTAACCCTCTTTTGTCTTAGCTCACCTTCATCGAGAGTAAACCCTAGAGTGGCCTCACTGATGAGATCCCAAGTTCCATAAACAGAGCTTGGTTATTTTTAGTCTTCCGTCGTGTTTCAAAGGTTTCCACGTGATTTGATCGGTGGAACACCAATTGGAGTGGACATCCGGCTAATCCCGCGACAGAGCGTCACCATCACATGTTTGAGTTACATTGATAGTTGTATACAATGAGTTAAAGCCATGAAATAGACAACTTCACGCAACTTGTCTACCATCCAAAAATACTTGTTTTCCTCCTAAATTGAGTAACCCTTCAACTAAATCCATTATAATGTGTTGCCATATCTAACCAGGGATGGGTAAGGGGTTGCAACAATCTTGGAGAGGCCGAAGGATCATACTTACATTGTTGGCATTTTGTGCATTCTTGGACAAACTTCTTAACATCATTTCATAATCATCTCCAATAAATCATAACTTTGATCCTCTTCAAATAACACCTTCCCCAGAATGTCCACCAATGAGTGAATTGTGTACCAATGCAACATCTCTATTCGTAGTGTTGAGTCATTACTGATCACCAATTTCCCCTTCCTTTGCAAGTCCTCACGTTGCCACACATAGTTTTTGTGGGAAGCTACATCATTTTTCAAATCTTGAATTAATTTTTGTATATTCACATCATTTGTCTAGGATAATTGAATTCTCTCCAACCACCTAAATTGTGCTTGATGTGTCACCAGATTACATGCAAATATATCATGCCTAGACAAAGCATTAATAACCATGTTTTCATCTCCCTTCTTATGCTTTATTGTAAAATCAAACTCCATCAACTTAGCTAACCAATTTTGTCATCAATCGTTGATCAAGTAAGTATTTGAGGTTGTAATGACCAGTCCTCATAGTGAAGTGCTTATTGAAAAAAGAATGGCACCACTCTTGGACCGCAAAGACTATAACTAGTCATTACATGGCATATGTTCATAGTGTCTATTGCATGAGCACAACTCTTATTCCTTCCCCGCCTCAACCATAAATTCTTTGCTAAAATTGAGAAGTGCCAAAATAGTGGTACTACTAAGCAATTCCGTCAGGTTCTTGAATGCTAGCTTAGCCTTTTCTGACCATTTAAAGCCTTCCTTTTTCAGCATATCAGTTAAAGGTTTAGCAATAATTACATAATCTTTAATAAATCGCCTATAATAGCCCACAAGTCCCAAGAAGCTCCTTAACTGCTTGAATGTTTGAGGTAATGGCCAATTACACATTGCTTCTACCTTTTGAGGGTCAATAAAGTAACGCAAATACTCCACTTTAATCACATCAAAGAAGGACTTACTTTTTCAGGTAAACTGATAGTAATCTCTCAATGTCATTAACACCAACTTGAGATGCTTTACATGGTCATAAAGTCTCTTGCTATACACCAATATATCATGAAAAAAACTAGTAAGAATTGTCTTAGGAAATTCTTTAACACCTTATTCATTAAACCTTGGAATGTTGCAAGAGTTTTGTTTTGTGAGACCAAAGGGCATTACTACCTACTCGTAATGTTCCCCATGTGTTTGAAAAGCAGTCTTGTACAAATCCTCCACCAACGAAATATGAAACTTGTTTTTGATAGTATTCCTATTCAATTCTCTATAATCCATGGAAAACCGCCAAGAACCATCCTTTTATCCACAACCACAATTAGGCTTGTAAAGGGACTGTAACTTGACTGAATGATTCCTGCCTTGAAATATTCTTTAATTAGCCATATTAATCACATCCTTTTGACAACTATAATTAGATGAGTTAGATTTATTTTATAAAAAATATTAAAATGAATAAATTAAAATAACATATTTTAATAAAAATGTTAAAAATTAATAATTAGTTTTTCAAATTTTATTTTTTTTCAAATTAACACTAAAACATTACATTTAACATGTTATTTTCATATTTAGCACACTAAAACTTAATCTTCAAGTGGATCTTCATCAATCTTCATCAAACACCTATGATCTTCTTGCACATGGCTTTATCAATTCTTTGCTAAAAACTTGCTTGTGCCAACAATTTATATAAGGTAGGAGAGTAAAATAGTTAAAATAACAAAGAGATATTTCTCTAATAACTTAAAAAGAAAGAGTATGAAGTGAAAGCGAAAAATAAAAAGGTGTAATTTGGTCATAAATATTTCGAAGTATTTATTTAGGTTTAATTACTCATTTCATCCTAATTTTGGTTTAAAAGTTGTAAGTAGGTCCCTACTTTGTTTTTGTTTCAATCAAATTTTAATTTTTGAAAAATTAATTCGATTAGGTCATTTTCATTAGTGTTGTACTAACGACATGAAAGACATGTCACATGTCAGATTGTAATTTTATTTTAATTTTGTTTAATTTAGCTTTTAAATTTTTTGTCCACATGTCAGGTGCATGGCGTGCCATGTGGCATTGTCATTGTCATGTGACATGCCAAGTGGTGGTACCACATACCAAGTATCATTGTCTTGTATTCATTTGAGTTCTTATATGTTGTTTTTGGATTTAATTCAGTCATTTTTTTTAAATGGAGCAGTATTGCTTATCCAAATTGAGATCAAATTTATTATTTATATAAATGTTAGGCTTAATACCTAATTTCGTCCTATAGTTTTAGTGGAATTCTAAAAAAAACGCCTACTTTTTCATTTGTCCAATTTAGTCCTCTAGTTTTTTAAAAATGTTTTAGTTGGTCCTCTTCGTTAATTTAATGTAAACGCCATTTAGATTTTGTTGAGATGGCACAATGTGTATGAAAAATTTGACACCTATTTGAATGATTAGTGGAAATCGTGGAGGTGACGTGTCATCCCTTTATGAAGGAAAAATTTGAACGTTGCCCTAATTCATTTGAATGGCTAGGTCTCCTTCATCTTCATCTTATTCATGCAATGCCTCAGTGATTCAAACTCATAGCATTCCCTCTGGTGGATCTGGGTCAAGGTGTTTTGCAATAACCCCAATTTGTAATTGCGAAGATTTTGTAGTGTTGAGAATGACAAGAACGGTAAAGAATGGGGGAAAACAATTTTGGGGTTGTCCCAACTATAAGGTAACGTTAATGAAAAATTTGTTTTGTTTATTCGTTTGGTTTGTTTTACCATTTTCGTAACCTAAGGTTATGTTTTTTTGTTTGAAAAAAAGAGTGGAAGCTTATATTTTGTTGGATGAAATTACTTCAAATGGTGCATTGAAGATGTTGGTGACCAAAGGGATTCTACTATTTTGAGATAGAGGAAGAAGATATGTAAATTAGAGAAAGATCTTAAGGTTTTATAGAAGTAGATTATTTTGTTGATAGGGTTGGTTTCTATTTTTGGTATAATGAATGTGATTCTACTGTCAATGGTAGTGAGAATTCCATGAAGAAAGAATGGGTTATATGAATTTGTTGTAGTGATTGTGTAGGTGCTGAATATTGTAGGTGTTGAATACATTATGCAAAATTTAAGTCCTGTAATATGAGCGTGTATGCAGAAAAGAATACATTATGGACAATATCTTTGAAAAGAATTTCAAATTTTGGATGATGAAGTCTTACATTATATATTTGAAAAGAATACATTATAGGCATTATCTTTAAACATCCTTCTCGCCTTTTAGACTAAAAAAATGAATATATCAATTCATAATATGAAAGGAAGATCGTGCTTGTTAGTCTAAACGATTGATCAACTTATGTATACATAATATTGGTTCATACAGACAAATTTTTTTACAATCCTTGTGGAACAAGTTCAAACAAAAATTCAAGTTTTCCTATATTGTGGATTATGGAATTAACTTGGGAATAAAAATCAAAATGGTGCAGGAGTGCAACTTTAGTATTTGTTCATACACGTTCACATAGAAATCCAAATACTGATTTTTTTTATCTAATTAACAAAAAATTGAAATCATGCAGATTTTAGTTTTCATTTGACATGCTAGTCGTATTCTCCACATGCAGTAACTTAACAAGTCTAGAATCATATGAAGGAATGAACAATGCTCTGTAGTCCTGCAAGAAAAGGACATAAGCTAAAATCAGTCTTTCAAGCACCATTATTCATTGATCCTATCAAACAACATAGAGTTTAAATAAGACTTTCAAGCACCATGGCACTAACTTCCATTCACATATAAAAAGTGTTCAGGAATTGAAACAGAATATATTAGTTGTCCTAAAAAAATGCAACATTCAGCATACATTCCAAAAGCCTACCAACTACATTAACAAAATACATGTCCATCAAACTTGTAGGTTAAACAATAACTACATATAACCAAATTCATAATTTCCACACATGATCTCTTATGGTTTGTAATTTATGCCTTATGATGGATGTGCCTCATCTTGGGTTTGGGGGACGTTGAATGGGAATTGGTTGAGGTGGTATGGATGCTTGAGAAGCCTGTGTAGTCTGAACTGGTGTTGGTTATGATCCATTGTCAGAGTCAGTTGTTTGTTGTGTTAGTCTAATGGATGATGGTCCATTCATCTCACTTTCTATAGGTGTTGGTGTCACTGAAGTATTTGTTTAACAACATGAGAAGGTGTTGTTAACTTTGGAAGTTGTGGGCATTGTTTTCTGTTATGACCCAATTCCTTATAAATTCCACATTTACTTAACTCTTTATAGTTCTTCTTTATATCCCATGCTTCAAGTCTTCTATTCTTCTTTGGTCTTCTAGGTAAGGCCCTTTTATTTGGAGGCAATATATCAACAAAACCAGTTTTTTCCCACATATGCAAACCATTAACATGGTAGATGATGGAGGAGTAAATTTCCTCATATGTTGATTTCCTGAGCAAACACGGATGTAGTCTGCACCATCCAAGTTAAGAAACTTCATGGCTGCTACAACATGTGAACACGGTATCCCAATCAGTCCCTATTTCTTGCAACTATATCCACCATTATCTATGTTGACAACAAATTTCTCTCCAATGTGTGATGTGTGCCTCACTTCAAAGATCTTATTTATAGACCAACTATTATATGTGGTGAGGGTATAATTAATCACCTAGTATGTTAGCAATAATGGAATAAGTTCAATGATTATTGAAGTACCTTAGAAGTTAGTGTCGTGAATTTTTAGCTTCTTCTTTAAATTTGGCCAATATTTTTGGATAAATAGAACCTTCATATGTACTTATCTTTAATCTATTCTTAGCCCATCTTCGCATGATGTATGTTCGAATTTCCTCAAGCATTGTTATTATGGGCTTACTCCTTGATGTAACAATAAGACTATTGAATGCTTTACTCATGTTATTCATCATTGTCTCACACAAAGTTGTTTGATTAAACCTTGATCTTGACCAATACCTGTTGAAAGAAATTGACATGTATTTATCAAAACATAATTGGGCAGCACAAAATTTAAGTTAGCAAATATAGCAACAACTGAAACTTGCCTTGGGGGAATTTGAATAAGATATTTGAATGCCTCATCGTTTGTCTTTGACCTTCATTTCTTTTTCCCATGCCTATGGGTAAGTGCATTTAGTTGCCTTCCACATCAACCGCATCATATTTGCACCAGGAAATCTCTTCCTAAAGTTAGCATACAGATGGCGAACACAAAATTTGTTACTAGCTATAGGAAGAAGTGTCTCTATAGCTTGCACGAGACCCTATACAACAATTAGTACACTACTGAATGCCAATCATGGCTATAAACAAATTTAAATGGTTTGCAAAAAGTACCTTCTACTAGTCTGAGATGAGTGGACATAAACCAAGAACGTGTGGTACACTAGGATCCTCAATCAACAAATCCATGAACCAAGTGTAGGTTTCCTTACTTTCTACTTCAACAAAAACCCATGTTATTGGCATTATGTGGTCATTATCATCCCTTCCTATGGCTACCAACAATTCATCTTTATATTTACCTTTTAGAAAACATCCATCTAATCAAATAATAGGACGACAACAACTAAAATTGTCTTTGCATGCCTTCAAACAAATGTACAATCTCATGAATATAGGTTGTCCATTATTTTCTTCAACCTTAATCTTGGCAGTAAATCTAGGATTTGATCTTATGATCTCATGTTCATAGTCATAAATCCTTTTAAATTGTTCTTTCCATGAACCATCAATATATTTAACTGCTAATGCTTTTGCCCTCCTAATTATATTATTAGACACTTCTACATTCCACTTCCTAATTACCTTATTGTGTATATCAATTGGTTTCATATTTGGATTTTCAATTATTGAGTTTCCAATCTTCCCACTTAACAATTTAGAAGTGATTAAACCAACATTGAATTCTTTGCTGCATTTGTGGTTATTATAAATTTTTCGTAGTTGTCATGTCTTAATTGGGGCCATATACTCACAATAAGCAAACCAATTACATTTTCCTTTTGCCCCAAAGCATTTCACATTAATCCTTTTCCTATTGTTCTTTGTAATCTTCAATCTTCTTCCATTATGCACGCTATATGTTCTAATTGCATCTATGAATTGAACCTTGTTTCCAAAATATGTTCTAACCTCCCATTCATAATCAGCCATGCTTTTTGGCATGGTAAAGGTTGGAAAATTCCCATAACTTTGTCTATCATCCTCTAAATCACTATCACAGACACTGCCGAACTCTTCTGACTCCCACTCACCATTAGACCAACCTAAATCATCATGACTAACTTCCTCATCCTCTTCATCCATTATTTCTCTGTCAAAACCAACCTTGGACTTCCCTTTTTTCCTCTTTCGGGAGGCACTCCCACAAGGCACACTAACATCATCATGTTCTTCATGAGGGACTTCCACCTCCACACTACCTTGCATTACATAACTATTACCACAAACATTTTTACCAGCCTGAACCTTAACCTCAACATCAACCTGATTGACACCCTAAACCCTACCTTCAACCCCACCTTCACCCTCACCCTCACCCTTAACCTGACCCTAAACTTCACCATCAACCACAACAACAACCCTACCCTCAACCTCACCCTAAACTTGACCTTTAACCTCACCTTGAACTTGACCTTCAACCTCACCCTGAACTTGACCTTCAACCTGGACATCAACGACATCAACAACCCCACCCTCAACCTCAGCAGCAACCCCACCCTCACCTTGACCTTCCCACTCACAATTCTTCTGAACATTATCTTTCACCAGATACTTCAACATTTCAACAATCTCAGCTGTAGATATTGTGTGTACAACAAATAAATGGACTTGACCCCATCACTTGCCAAAATGGACCATGTCCATTGCACCAGTATCATCGCACAATAGGTGGAACTTTTTACCCAAAAAAAAAGCCAGACCTATAGCATACCATACTTCTTTAATATCTTCATATCCAATTGGCTTAACTATATCTACTACCTCAACGTAACTCCATCTATCTGGGTCACACGACCATATACTTGTATCCCTAATATATTACAATGCCCCATTTTTAAAAAATTGGCCACCATGGTGGACCACCATTTCAAATACATCGTTTGACATTTGAACCTACATATACACAAACAATAGTTACCCTGTCAAATATACATGTCCACAAAATTAAGACATATTACAACCCATGTCCCCCAAATTAATAAGACAAAATGTATAAATGGAGGACCACAATTAAACCAAAAATAAGTGTGTGGTTGGCCTTAAGCAATAATACAATCCACTACCGACAACTTGACAAAGCACGAATAAACAAAACGCATAAATAGTGACACAACAACAGTAGGCAACACACATATCAAGAATGAGAACTCCTAAAGAAACCCAAAATCGAACAATGAAAAACTAAAAGTGCACCTTTCACCACCAATGCACAAAACCTTCTAAATTATAACGAGGCAATATCGCAAAACGATGCTCTACCCTCAACGAAGAAACCCAATCTCTACAATCACTATCACATGATGAAATTAGAGGACCACATAAAGTCGACGACCAAATTAGAAGGAAAAATCAAAGAAAGGAAGAATAAATTAGCGCATTTTCCACCACGATAGCAGAAAATCTTCACGAACGACAAAACCCTAATCGCTTTCTTCTTCCACTAAGCACAATGATTTTTTAATCCTTGCCTTTTATACGTTTTTCACTTTAACAGAAAACACTTTCCCAATCAAATAAATATTAATTTCCTAGTTGTCTTAAAATGTGCCATATATGCAGTCCTATTCACTATTCTGTTAGTTACTCTAACTACGTTAGTAACTTAGTCTTAATCGGATTTTTTTTTTTTAAATCTAGAGGATTAAATTGGACAAATAAAAAACTATGGTTCTTTTTGAGAATTTCACTAAAATTAAAGGAGGAAATTAGGTATTAAAACAAAATGTTATAATACTATTTTTATTAAAATAAATTTTTTGATGTGTGAAATTAAAATAATTACGGTAATTACATATTAAATTACTTTATATTTTAACAATAACAATTAAAATTAATTTATAGATATTAACTATTTAAATTATCGTAAATTTTATTTTTTAATTATGTGATAAAAATTGATTTTTTAATTATTTTAATTTGAAATTTTAATATTTGACCAAATAAATATTTAATTTATATTTAATTTAATTTAATTTTAAGTGAGATAATTCTTTGTTATTTATTGGATAAATATTATTATATTTATTAAATAAATTTAACTTTATTTAAAAAAGGTAAGTATTTAGAACTAATCTATTATTATTTTATATTTTTTATAAAATTAAAAGTAATTAATTTAAATGAAATTGAATAATATTGTAAGAATTGGTTTAAAAGTAATTTTAGAAATAGTTAATAAAAAAGTTAATTTTAATATAAATATCATATATATAAATAATAAATTTGATTCTAGATTAAAGGAAGATCAAGTTGTTCAATTTTAAAAATATTGGTATTGAATTGACTCAAGAAAATATATATAAAAATAAAAAAATTTATTAAATATAAAATAATCATAATTGACGGTATCTTTTCATGATAGTGTCATGTGTCGGGACTTAATTTGTAAACAACAAACAATTTTACAAAAAAAAAAAAATAAAGAGAAAAAAATAAAAAGAATTATGAATCGACGTATCTATGATACTGTTTGGAAAGTATACCAAGTACCAGTCGAAGAAACCTAATTAAATCAATTTAAAAAAAATAAAACTTAGATCGAAACAATGTAGACCTACTTGCAAGTGTTAAATCAAAGTTGAAATGAATGAAGTAATTAAGACATTTATTTGTTATGAATTTTAATTTTAATTATAAAAATGAACTAAAAATCACAAGTATAATCAGTAATTGAATCTTTGTCAAAGAAAAACAAAATTCGGTAATGTAGTGACTGCTAGCAGAACTGAAATGAAACGACCCCGTTACATCGAGTCGTAAGTGTTAAGCCCGAACCTAAACCCAGTACGCTAAACCCCGACGCCCAAAATTCTGCGAGCACGCGCCACCACCGCCACCGGAATCTATTACTTAGTCGCCGATAACACTTCATCGCTGTTCCGATACTCCATTAAGCAGATTTACGGGCTCACACACTTCTTTCATCTCTATTGCGCAGCGATATCACTAATCCACAAACCTTTGACGCGAATGAGAAGGTTCATGCGTTTAATGCCGGTAAGTGGAGAAACGACAAATCCCAAAACTATTAAAAATCTCCATTCCTTTTTCTCTGGAATCGATCATACTATGAATTTTTCCAATGCAGTATCGGCGCCATTTGCTTTCGTCTGCGGCCTCAGAATCGCTCATGGACAAAGGAGAATCGTCATTCAGCAAATTCTTGTCGACTGGCCAATCGTTTTTACTGGCTCGGGGCACGTTTCGAATTTCTCTTGTTTTTTGCATAATAATTAGTTTTTCGATATTTCTTAAACGGAATTAATTGTTCTGCGTATCAGCTTTGGTCAGTTGCGGTTTCGTCACGAAAACAGAGGAGTCTCTGATTCCGAGAATACCGTTTAGATATCGTTATTTCCATGCGACAGGTTTTGTTGAATCTGATGTGAATTGCATTGTTTTTATTAATATTGGTGATTTGTGATGTCTATACGCTGAGGCTTCATTTGGTTTCCCTTTTCTGCTTGTATTGTTCCAGCATTGTCTTCTTCAGCTGACCGAGACTACTACCGAGTTCTTGGTGTTCCTGAAAATGCCAGTCAGGACGAGATAAAGAAGGCATTTCACTTGGTGCGTGAGTATCAGGAATCTCTTGTTTTGGCTTAGGACATATTCATTGATGAAATCTATGCTTGTTTGGCTAGGTAGAGTGAAGGTGGAATCTATTGGAAGATTGTCATGTTTTGTTTGGGCAATGGGGATGATTCAATTTTCATCTTGAACACTTTTTGTTGGAGAGATGAAATTTCATTCAATTGCTTTGTACCTGGTAGGAGTGACAATAATAGCAAATTAGTCTATTCTCAGTCGGAGGAATATTTTATTTCAATTGTTTTGTACTTGTTAAGAGTGACAGCAATGGTAGATTAGATGATCTATTCTCAGTCACGACAATATTTAATGTTATCAAACCAGGTTTAACTATAAGGACAGGGAATCTTAATAGTTACTAAGCTAGATTTAACTGTTTATATGCTTGTGACTGACCTATAAAAGACATGTATGGAGGAATATTTTATTGTTTGAGAACTCATGAAGGTAATACTGGGGACTTTCTTATAAGGATAGGCTTACATTAGGATTCATCATTGAGTTCATGTTTGATTTAGTCTTCCATGTGCATAACAGAGACATAAAAACTATCCTTAAATCATGTTTTCTGTGGGCAATATAGTTTTGATTGTGGAAGCAAGGTGGATGTTAACAATAAATTTGGGTTTTGGAGATTGACATTATAAACAAAGGTTTTTTCTTGAGTAGTAGTACTCAATATAAGCAATTTTAGCAAAAAAACAATAGGAAAATGACTTCAAAGTAGAAATTAGAAATGCCTAACCACAACATAGATCAATATTACAGAATGTTTAGGTAATTAATGAAGATGTTACACAAAGGAGAAAATATTGAGAGTTTTTTGTGACCACAAAGCTCCTACAAAGCTAAAAGAGAAGTTTTTTCGTATTGTAGTATGATAGTAAGATTGAATATACTCTATGGTTGTGAATCTTGAGATTTTAAAAAACAGTGAGATAGAAAAAAATGAGAGCAGCAAAAATGAGTTTGTTAAGATGAATCTCTTGTACAAAAAAAGGACATAATACAAAATTATTGTATAAAAGATATTTGTGGCAGCTTTGTGTGACAATGATTGAAGAAAAGATAATATAAAATCAGTTTATATGGTTTGGATATCTTCAAAGGCAGCAACTGGTAGGAGAGTGGATCTCATGGTTTTTTACCTTTATGAAAAGGGACAGAGGGAGGCTAGAGAGACCTTGGAGGAAATTATTAGAAGGGATCTCATGATGAATAATGTCCCAAAAATTTGGATTTCAACGGAGCCTAATTATATTGTGAAAGAAAGCTAATTTTGTTGAGCACTACATTTTCTCTAGTTTTTACTTCACTTTTTGTCTAATTTAGGAGAGGAAATTTTTTTCTGTGAATGGAAAAAGAAGTTAAATCCATTCTCATTTTTGTTCAAAATTAAAATTTACTATATTTTTTATATTTTAATTTATATATTTTATAAACTAGTGACATGATTTTTCTTCAATATTTTTTAAATTTATACCTTTTCACATTTAACATGTATTACAAAGACCTATGCAATGTACAGGCTGCCTCTAGTTTGGTGGTACATGGTCTTTTCGATATTTCGCCAATGCGTGTGCATTAAGGGGAATTGAAAGCTTTGTCCCATAGTAAATTATCATGCTATATTTTTTCTATATTTTTTCAACTAAATTCTTTTCATCTTAATAAACTATAGGAAAGAAGAAAACACTTGAGTTAATAAGAGAGAAAAAATATTTTTGGAGGGCTTAAAAGACCCCTTTTATGATCTTCTATTTATAATGATAGAAATATGATACAAGGAGAAGATGAAAGATTGAAAGATTGCACTAGGAGCATAGGTACAAAACTAGGTACAACTCCTAGATAAACAAGTAGTAGTTCCCAACATAACTACTTTCCACCCATATTTAATACTTATTCCTACACTTCTCCTCAAGCTGGAGCGTATGTCCCAAGCTTGGAATAAATAAACTCAATCTGAGGTCCCCTTAAGGACTTGGTTAACACATCTGCAAGTTGATCATTAGATCCAACAAACTCAGTAGAAATTTCTTTTGACAACAATTTTTCCCAAATAAAATGGCAATAAATTTCTATGTTTAGTTCTTTCGTGAATATTGAACTGGTGGAGAGCAGCTTGGTTATCACAATTCATCTTCATGGCCTGGATCTCACAAAATTAAGCTCTTGAATGAGTTGTTTTACCATACAAGTTCACAAGAGACATCACTGCCTTATATTCAACTTTAGCAGATGATCGAGAAACAACATTTTGCTTTTTGCTTTTCCATGAGATAATATTTCCTCCAAGCAAAACACAATATTTGTGTTAGAACAATATCCATTGGAGAACCAACCGAATTAGCGTCACAATATCCAGTGATCAACACAAGGATTTTGCATGAATTGACTTACAACACCAACTACAAAAGGACAAATCTGGTCTAGTGATAGTAAGATAAACAAGTTTTCCAACCAGTCTTCTATACCTTTCTGGATCAGAGAAAACTTCTCCCCACTTTGCCATTAATTTTTGATTTGGATCCATGGGTGAGTCCATTGGTTTACAATTGACCATATCTGTATCTTTAAGGATGTCAAGAGTATATATATTTTTTTTGAGAGATTACAATTCCTTCCTTTGATTTGGGCTACCTCTATGCCCAAAATATATTTTAGATTTCCAAGATCCTAAGTCTGAAAATGATGGCATAAGTGTTTCTTTAACTAAGAGATTTTAACAACATCATTTCCTATGATTACTATATCATCAATGTACACTATTAAGTACAAACATTTTCCAGGGGAGGTGTGACAAAATAAAATAGAGTGATCTACCTCACCATGTTTCAGCCAAAAGGATTGAACAATGTGATTAAACTTTTCGAACCATGCATGAGGTGATTCCTTGAGACCATGGAGAGGTCAACGTAACTTACAAACCAAACTATACTCCCTTTGAGCAACAAACCCAAGAGGTTGCTCCATGTAGACCTCCTCTTCTAGGTCACCATGCAGAAAAACAATTTTAATATCTAATTGATGACGGGGGCCAATGATAGATAACTGCCGTGGCAAGGAAAAGTCTGAGAGTAGTCATTTTGGCCACCGGAGAGAAAGTATCACCGTAGTCGATCCCATATATCTGAATATATACTTTTGCTACCAATCAAGCTTTGAGGCGATCCACTTCACCATTAGATCTAACTTTTATGGAATAGAACCAATGACAATCAACTCTCTTCTTTCCAGATGGAAGAGGAATTAATTCCCATGTACCATTTTGTTCAAGGGCTTGCATTTTAGCAATGATGGCTTGTTGCCATCCAGGATGATCAAGTGTCTCTTTCACATTTTTAGGAATGGTAATAGAAGAGATAGAGGGGATAGAAGAATAATACAAAGGTGACAAACAATGATAACTTAAAAATTATAAATAGGATGAGGATTCTGAGTAGAGTTAATACCTTTGTGAATGACAATAGGCCAACTAGAATCCTTATTATTAATAGTCGTAGCGTCAGACGATGATGGTGAGGGACTTGATCAAGTGGACTCACCATGTGGTATTTGACTAGACATTGGAGTCAGAGGTGATGGTCTAGGAGAACTGTGTTGATGTGAGGAATTTGGAGTATTGGAAGGAGATGAAACAATGTTTGGAGTTGTATACATAGAGAGTTCAACGAAAGGTATAGGCAAGACTTGTTGGACAAAGTTTACATCTTGTGTAGAGGAAGGGAATAAAGTGTTTCCTCAAAATAGGTGACACTTGCAAACTTGTAATATTTCTTAGTGTTAGGGGAATAAGATGATACCCTTTTTGAAGATGAGAATATCCTAAGAAGACACATTTGATTGCTTAGACGGAAAGTTTGTGCAAACTTGGATACATACCATGAACAAAACACAGCCAAATACTTGAGGAGAAATGGAAAAAAGAGGTTATTTGGAAACACAATGGAATATGGAATTTTATTGTTCAAAGAAGAAGAGGACATTCTATTTATTGTTCTGCAATTTAATCTATCAAACTGTTTTTGGGGGTTAGAGCGTAGTATGTTGGTTTTCAATCTATATATTCCATCATCACACTGTTTTGACAACAATATTAAAAAAAATAAATGTTTTATTTTAGTTAATACTTCATCATGCCACACTTTTCTGTGTTGTGCAGCTCGCCAAAAAGTACCATCCAGATGCAAACAAGAACAATCCATCTGCTAAGAGGAAATTTCAAGACATAAGAGAAGCTTATGAGGTCATTATTATCATTTTATGAAAGTTTAATTTCTTCTCTTGCATTTTCAGACATGTTTACCCCTCCCTTCTTCAGGCTACATTATTTATGGTATAAACTAATTAACTGACATTGATATTTTCACTTGCTGTTTTGGTATGTAATTCCAGATATTGAGAGACTCTAAAAAGAGAGCACAGTATGACGAGGTAGTCTTTTATATACTTTAGAATTTTATTTTAAAAATATTAGCCACTGTTCAAAATTTATGGAGCTTCAATTGTTTAAGGCTGTTCAAAATTTCTTTAATTCATAAATAACTCTTATTTGCAATGTTGACTTAAATAACATTTTTCTATTATTTTCTCAAACGAACCCTTTTTTCAATTGAAGATGCGTACTCGTGGTTCAGAAGATACAGAATATAATCATGGTGATGCAGAAAGGTTTAGAAATGCTTATCGTTCTCATTTTTCGGATTCATTTCATAAAGTATTCTCTGAGGTATTTTTTTTCTCCTGTAATCTTGTCTTGTTTTATTAATTAATAAATAAATTAATTGAATATATATTATCATGGTCATGTGATTATATATGAATGGTCAAAATTGGTTTTGCATGATTTGTTATTGAGAATTCATTGAAGGGTCACTATCGCTTCTTACCTTGCTTGTATGCTCTTACATGATACCCACCTTCTCTCTCTATACACACTAGTGCACACATTCTTTATGTTTTTGGATTCATTTCGTAGAATAATGTGAAGAGGAAATCTCGCAATTTTCTTGATGTAACAGATATTTGAAGAAGCAACTACTCAATTCTCATCAAACATAGAGGTTAGCTTAACCATTGTTTCTCTGTAGCTTGACATATATTCCTACTTTTCCAAACTTAATCTTTTGCTTAATGCTATGCTGATAGGTGGAGTTGTCTCTTACTTTCTCAGAAGCAGCAAGAGGATGCACCAAACACGTGTCATTTGATGCATACGTTCCCTGCGATTATTGCAGTGAGTGAATTTAGTATATTCTGGGAATTAAGGAAACTTTTTTATTTTCCATTTGTTATTATTGGTTTAGGAAATGGAAAAATATTGTTTTCATATGAATAAATTCTGATTACAAAAGAAGTTTAGCACATAATTTTGGCACATAATAATTTGATGCCAAACACTTTCATTGTATGAATTCAGATGGGCAGGGCCATCCTCTTGATGCCGTTCCAATAGTTTGTCCAACATGTAGGGGCTTAGGTCGAGTAAGTGCCTTCAAAAAGCAATGTTGATTATTAATTATTATTATATTCTTTAATCTTGGTTGTGATGTATTTTGCCAGGTTACAATCCCCCCATTTACATCAACATGCATAACCTGTAAAGGATCAGGCCGAATCGCTAAGGTATGTCATAAATGCCATGTCAAGTAGTTTTTGTATTGTTGGTTATCTATTTTGTGCCATAATCTTGCATAAATTTGTATTTTCTCTATCTAATTGGCGCAGGACTTTTGTATATCATGTAGAGGATCTGGGGTGGTTGAAGGGATTAAAGAGGTTAAAGTTACTATACCAGCAGGTTGGTTTTGATACTTGTGACAAACTTACCTAAAGTTTTGTGTTGGTTAGAGCTCATCAATTTGAACTGAACATAGTGGAATACAACTTGGTTGTTGCTGTAGTAGCTTCTTGCTCACATTGGAAATTCTTTACTGAGAGATAATCATTTCAGCCCATGTTTCATCTTTGTGTTCAAGTTTATTATGATATGGAATAGCCTTTTGCCCTTTTTATGGTGTTAATGGTTATATAGAAGAATCCTTTATGCATGGAAGTTTTGTCCGTGCTGCTGACCTGCCCTGCGTGGGTTTGGTTTACATTTGGCCTCCTATATTTTATTCAAAGAATAATCCTCCCCTTCCCCCATTCTTATCATAGTTTGCCATGAATTGGTAGGTGTGGATTCGGGAGATACAATCCATGTGCCAGAAGGTGGGAATGCTGCTGGAAGTGTAGGCCGACCTGGAAGTTTATACATTAAAATAAAGGCAATTTTCTGTCCTAATTATCTTGTGTTAGATCTCACAATATGCTATCTGCTGGCCTATTGATCTGTGGTTTTAACCAACTTTAGCATTTTAGAGGGAAATAGTGCTTGTTTGGGAAGCACGCACAATCAATTCTTCCTCAATGTGACATATTTCATTATAAAATCTGAATTCCATTTGGGCACGCATCATAATTATCTTCGATAGTTCAAAATTAGGTCCTGAAAAGCTATTGAGGAAAATACTAATTCTAGTTAAAACTTCGGGCTCGCCTCTTCAGAGTACTTTCTTTTTTTTTTATGTAACTTCCTTCTTTGTAAGTTCAAAACTGTAAAACCTGCTTCACTTAATGTACAATGCTCGGTCTCCTTAACTCATAAGTATTTGCTTCATACATTTTTTATTTCTTTCATATTTAAGCATTCTTGCTCTCATGTCTCTACACATTAAAGACTATATTCTTCTTAGCGTACATAATGGAGCTAATGTCCGAGGATGCATTTAGCATAAATTGGTCTTCTAGGTACTGTTGACTTTACATTAGTCCTTCAATGAATATTATTACCATGAATAGTCCTTTTCAAAACCAATTTGATTTCGTAAACTAAAACTGTATTCATGAATAGAACAGTGTACCATTTAAATAACTTAAATACTCATAAAATTTTAAGACTATGTATGGAGGTCCAAAATGGAAATTGACTCAATATTCATAAAATTTAAATAACTTAACAACAAAGTTGTTTTTATGTTTTCTTAGATTGTCATGCTTTCAATATTCAATATTTTGTAAAGTTTGAATTTGCTCGATAAGTTAAACCCTGAACACCATGACAGTTGTGTCATCAGTGAAAACTATTGATATAAATAATCTTACTGAAGTGTACAAGCTTCTTTTTCTTTGGCCTGCTCAAGAACAAATATCTAACTCTTTTAGGATTAATAGCTTATTACCTCTAAAGGTTATTTACCCCCAGTAGTCTAGTTAGGGTCAGGTTAGTGCAACATCGTAGAAGTGCTTTGTTTTCCTAGATCATGTAATTATGAGGCAATATTTATAATGCATTAGCATATCTCAGTATTCTTTTCCATCTTGATTATATGTCACTGTTTAAAATTTCAAACCAGTAATATGCTTTCCGCTATAGTACTGTTACATTTTTGTTTGTTGTGCCAAATGATGTTCTATACTTCTATTCTTATTGAAGCATCTTTTTTTTTTTTTTTTTTTTTTTTCTGTTGATATAGGTGGCAGAGGATTCAATCTTTACCAGAAATGGTGCGGATATCTACGTGGAGTCTAATATTAGCTTTACACAGGTGAGAACAAGATATGTTCTACGCTTTCATTACTGTTGGATGTCTAATCATCTGATTTAAAGGAGGAGAAAGACCTGAACACTGATATAAAACTTATTGATATACTAGAGAAGAGTAATATTAAATCATACATAATACACCAAATAAAGCAGAATTTTCTATCCTAAGACTCTTCTGGAAAAAAGTTCTGTCCATGTCTGTCTGTAGAAAGCAATTGACATGTCACATCATTCTAAGGATTGAACATCTCGAGTCTGAGACTAGATTTTTGTGAAAGGTCCAATAGCAGGTAATAAACCTTGTTAGGATAGACTTTGATACCACTTAGATTTAACTTAATGATACAAAACTGACTTGTAAGATGATGATTACTCTCATATACTTTATATTGGTTCTATCTCTAGTCGATATGATATTTCTAACAAAAGCAATAGTGTCCTCTCCTGTTACTTGAGAGCAGTTAGGCCACCGTGCTCATTTACCTGAGGAAAATTCAGATAATAGAGCCTCACACTTGAGAAGTTGATGTGCATGTAGTGATCAAAGAAAGTATTGAAATGAGTATCTCCTGTACCTTCAGTCTTTCAGCTTGAGGAAACAGATTTACACATATTACATGAAGTGGTACAGCTTTTGTTCTAAGCCTTCATCATATTAGAAAGCTGCAAATATCTATTATGTAATCTTTGTACCATATTGATTATAACATACATGTTCTGCCATATCTAAGTCATCCTGCTAACACATAGAATAGTAAGTTCTGCAAATTCTGAAATTCTGTAACAGCGGCTAATCATAGAATAAATGATCTTTAATATGATTTATTGTTAGGTGCTGTGTGCTTTGTGCCAATCATAGATCCTAGACCCCTTGTGTTTTTTTCCTTTTATGTTCTCTACTTTTTTGATGATCTCTTTGCTCCTGCCCACTCATCATGTCTTTAGGGGCTATAACATCTTTTTCCGGGACTCCTTCTACTATAACTTCTGAAACACTAAATGGAAAAAATTACTTCTCTTTTGCATTACTGGAACTTTAGTTCCTTGGCCAAGGTTTCACTTGAGATTAAAAACAAAGAAATATATTTCTAGAGGGCTTGAAGGCCCTTCTCATGTTCTTCTATTTATATTGATAAAGAGTTGATTGATACAATAGGGAGATGGAAGGTCAAGGGACTGTCCTAGACTACTAGGTACAGTAAGTAAATATAACCCAACACATTACTCCCTAGTTTAGTCATACTAACCACACTAACATAGTTAGACTTAATAATTGTTCCAACACTCCCTCTCAAGCTGGAGCATACAAATTGTATGTACCAAGCTTGGAATAAATAAACTCAATCTGAGGTTCCCTTAACGACTTGGTGAAAACATTTGCGAGTTGGTCATTTGATCTAACAAACTTGGTACATATTTCTTTTGTCAACAACTCTTCACGAACAAAATAACAATTAATTTCTATATGTTTAGTTCTCTCGTGAAATGTTGGATTTGATGCAATGTGGATAACTACTTGATTATCACAATACATCTTCATAGTCTGGATGTCACAAAAGTTAATCTCTTGAAGGAACTGCTTCACCCATGTAAGTTCACACGTTAGTGGCTCCATTGCCCTATATTCAGCTTCAGCTGTCGATCGGGCCACTGCATTCTGTTTCTTACTTTTCCATGAAATAATGTTTCCTCCAAGTAAAACACTATCTAGTAGTAGACTGTCTATCAGTTGGCGAACCAGCCCAATTTGTACACAGTACCTAGAGACCTGAATGCTTTCATTATCTTCATATTACAACCCTTGCCCAAGATCCTTTTTGAGGTACCTTAGAATGCGAAACAACCTTCCAATGGCCAACATATGGAGTGTGCATGAATTGACGAACCAATGCAACTGCAGAAGATAGATCAGACCTTGTAATAGTGAGATAAACTAGTTTTCCAACCAGCCTCCTATATCTCCTTGGATTGGAGAATAATTCACTTTCTTCTGCATTAATTTCTGATTTGCGTCCATAAGATTGTCTACTTGTCTACAATCAATCATAGCTATTTTCTTATAATATATCAAGAGCATACTTCCTCTGAAAGATTACAACTCCATCTTTTGACTGAGCTACTTCAATGCCAAAGAAGTATTTGAGGCTTCAAAGATTCTTGGTTATAAAATGTCTACATAAGTACTCTTTCGGTTGAGATATTTCAGCAGTATCATCTCTTGTAATCACTATATCATATACTATTAAGTAAACATTTTTCCCGAGAGAAGTATGATAGGAAAAGACTGAATGATCTGCTTTACTGCATCTTAGCCCAAATTTTTGAATAATGGAGCTGAATTTTCCAAACCAAGCACATGATGATTGCTTGAGGCCATCTATAGAGTGATGCAATTTGCATACCATACCAAACTCCCCCTGAGCAACAAACCCAGGAGGTTGTTCCATGTAAACATTTTCCTCGAGATCTCCATGGAGGAAGGCATTTATTATCTCCAATTGATGAATTGGCTAGTGACGAATTGCTACAATTGCAAAGAAGAGATGAATAGTAATCATCTTGGCCACAAGTGATAAAGTGTCACAATAATGAAGGCCATAAACTTGAGTGCACCCTTTTGCAACTAACCAGCTTTGAGTCGATCAACTTCACCATCAGGGTTGACATTAATTGCATACACCATCGACAACCAACTGCCTTTTTGCTAGGTGGAGAGGTAGAAGCTCCCAAGTATTATTGTGGTCAAGACCTGCATTTCTGCAATCATGGCTCCTTACCATCCAGGATGATCAAGTGTTTCATTCTCATATTTGGGAATAACAGCAAAAGATACCGAGGATAAAAGGGAAAATAGGAAGGCACCAATATGTGGTAGCTAAGAACTTTATAAATGGGATGTGGGTTTTGAGTGGAACGCTTTTGAGAGCAGTGGACCATCCTGAATCAGCTTCACCAGGAGTCGTGATATCAAGTGATGAGGGAGGAGAATCTAAAGTAGGGGATTCACCATGTTCTTGGAGAATTGGACTATCCATCAGTGTCTTGTGTTGGAGGATATCAATATGTGGAGATGATGGTTCAGGAGAACATTGATCAAGACTTGGATTGACAAAGACATTGGAGATATTGGACTAAATCACTGGAATAGGTAGGACTTGCTGTATGACATGAACATCTTGAATAGATGGATAGAAGTAAGGAGTCTGTTCAAAGAATGTAACATTGGCAAACATGTAGTACTTCTTGGTTTTAGAAGAGTAACACTAGTATTCTTTTTGAAGTCATGAGTAGTCCAAGAATAACACGAGCATAAATTTTGTCTAACCCTAGAGACATGTCATGAACAAAACATACACAACCAAAAAACCTTGGAGGATTATTTGCAAACAAAATGGAGAAAGGATTGAGAGAGGAGGATGACATCTTGTTAATAAGAAAACATGCAGTTAAGATGACATCCCCTAGTTATGGATGGGAATATGGGCACCCAGCAAAAGGGTACGAACACTTAAAACCAATTGTCTATTTTTTCTTTCTGCTATATTGTTTTGCTGTAGTGTATGAGGACAAGTGGACTGATGTAATATACTATGTGAACTCAAAACTGCAAAAAAAATGGATGAGAAGTACTCTTTGGCATTGCCACTTCTTAATATTTTGTTTACTAGAGCCATTTGTAAGGGTTGTAAATGATTTTTTTTTTGAAAGAAAATGGTTGAGAACAAAGAAGTATTACCAGAGATGTGTTTAGCAGCACTTGAGTCAATTACTCATGAATTTTAACCTTCCTTAGATTGAAAATGCAAGCTATAGATGTGCTTTGAGTTTGAGATGTTTATGCCAAGTTGTTAGACTTTAACTGTAGATGCTTTTGATATTCATCCTTAGTGAACTAGGAGTCGGCAGTTTCGGCCTTTGAGACATTGGCTGTTTCGGAAGGAAAACCATGCAAGGAGTAGCAGTTTTCTTGGGTGTGACCCATCCTTTTATAGTATGTGCACTGAGGACACCCTCGACCTCCACGTCCTCCTCTAGTGCCTCGTCCTCCTCTTCCTCGTGTGGTAACCATGATAGAGGTGGATAGTAGCGAATGAAGCTAGACAGTCGTAGACAATAGTGATTATGTCTGACAATAGTGGCTTCTAGACTTCTCTGAAATGAAGTTTCGAGGGATAGAACAGAGAGAGGGGGCTTCGACGACAAGTATGGAGGGGGCGTGGTGACGTTCTGATGAGAGGACAATGTCGTGTGGACTACACACGCCTGGTTGTCGCAAACATAGACGGCGAGCATGGCAGTGAACTGGCCTTCTACACCAGTGGGGTTGGCGTCGCTCAGAGTGACGATCCAGATTCTGTGGTCGCTGGATTAACTATGAAAATGGCTGGTGGTAAACGGTGGCAGACAATGATGAATCGGCAGAGAACAGTGGTTGACAGTGTTGGATAGTTTCAGAAGGTAGTGGACAATTGTAGATAAAGGTGGATAGTAGCGAACAAAGCTAGACAATCGTAGACAATAGTGATTATGTCCGACTGACAAGACGAGACAAAAACCAGAGTGGGACTGACCTGCTAGCAATCCTCCTCTGATACCAACTTGAGATTAAAAACAGGAAATATATCTCTAGAGGGCTTTAAGGACCCTTCTCATGTTCTTCTATTTATATTGATAAAGAGTTGACACAATAGGGAGATGGAAGGTTAAGGGACTATTCTAGGTACATAACTAGGTACAGTAAGTAGAGATTTGTTACTAGTGATGTGATATGTGGCTCTTGAGTCGAAAACCTAAGGACCAATAGAAGAAGATTGAGTCAGATCAACAAAAGATATACCTGTGCGTGCAACAAAAGCAATGGAACTAGAGGGCTTACGATCCTCACACCATTTAAGAAATTCATTGAAGAGAGTAGATTTGACGATAGGAGCAGATGAAGGGGGATCCACAAGAGATGATTGTGAGGGAGGATTAGTCTGAGCAAAAGCAACATATCGAGGAGGACGACCATGTAAAGCATAACACTTATCAATTTTGTTGCCTAGCTTGCCACAATGGTCACACTTGGGACACCCTTTGCTTGTGTTGTGAGAGCGATTGCGATCATCATGTTGAGATGTCAAAGTAGAGAAATTATTGGCAAAAACATATGGATCATTGAGAGATTTGCATAACACACATAATAGGGTGGAACAAGTAGAAGTAAAATTGGCTATAACAGGGGAACCCAATATCTGATCACAAACATGGGAATATTTATCAGGAAGTCCTTGTAAAATGAAAACCATGAAGAACTTTGACCATTGCTCTAATTCTTGGGCAGAAGTAGAGGTAGGAGATAATAAGTCATTAAATTCATGAAAAAGAGGATGCATCTTACCCAAATAATCAGCCAATAGGGTCCTGATTGCGAAGAGCAACAATATCAAAAAGATTGTGACAAACACCATAAAGACGTTGAGTATCATTAGTGTATAACAATTTGGCTTGTTCCCAGACTTCAGAACATGTGGCGTAAGTCCGAAACATTTGTTTTAAAGAGGATTGGATCATGTTCTTGAGAACCATGCATTTATGAGCATCAATTCTCTTCCAACGAGAAAAACCACCTGGAGCAATATCAATCATTTTTTGAATAAGATAATCAAGATATCCCTGACTCTCAAGTCAAAGTTTAATGTTCGATGCCTAAGTCGCATAATTTGTGCCATCTAACTTATCAATGACCAAATTCACACTGAGATAGTGAAAATGGACTGGTCAAACACACGGGTGGTTGTAGAAGAGATTTTAGAATTAGAAGAGGCAGCAAAATATGCCATGGAGGAAGAGAGAGAAAAACCCTAAAACACCAAAGAGGTCTGATTGGATCAACAAGACCAGACCTAAAAAAAGTAGAACGAGGCGATTTCGGCGTAGGGGATCATTGTTGGAGAGGATGGACGACATGTCGCCACACGTAGCAGTGAAACGGGAGGAGGCGCGACTGCGAATGGTGCGTGAGGACGTGTCGCTGCTCTGATGGCGATGATTCTTGCAGTGTTGAGGTCATCTGGCCAAGACGATCATAACTGTGTGGTTACCGGTCGAAACTGACACTTCAACGACGACGGTGGGCGACAGTGGCAATGGTTGTTGTGGCAGGGGCAATGAAAAAATAATGCCAAAATAACCTTAAGCTCTAGATACCATGTTGAATATTGAGAAAAACTATATAGGGTTAATCTCCCTCTTGTGTAAAATACACATAGGGTGAATGAATTTATAATACTGATACAAGAATATATGGCAACCAGATATGAATATGCTAAATAGAAGTTATTGTAATTGTTGGAAGTCCCACATCGACTAGAGATAAGGCAATTTCATAATATATAAGTGAGTTAGGCTTAAAGTCCACTTCTAACATGGTATCAGAGCCAAGTTAAAGTTTATCCTAGCGAAATTTCTTGGATATTCTGTTGCACCCGTTATCGGGCTGCTAATGGACCACCCATTAATTTCTAGTCCCACGCACGACTATACCTTGGCATGGGGGGTTATGTTGGAAGTCCCACATCGACTAGAGATTAGACAATTTCATAATATAAAAGTGAGGTGCAAACCTCACCTTGTAAGCCGGTTTTGTGGGGTTGAGTTAGGCTTAAAACTCCTCTTCTAAGAGTAATAAACAATATCAACAATATTTACCAATATCAAACAATGTCTATTTTCCCTTATGAATAATAAACGCTATGTTTCCCTAATTAACGCGATATATCTAACAAAAATAAATTGCCTTTTTATTCGAGAAAAGTTGTTTTCCAAAGAAATCTGCACCAAGTTTGTTGGATCATATGATCAACTTGCATATATATTAACAAAATCATTGAGAAGTCCCTAAATTGGATTTATTTGTCCCAAGTTTGATACATATAATTCTAGAAGTCCCTAGACCGGATTTATTTTTTCTAAGCTTGGTACATATAATTTGTATACTCCAATTTGATTTGTATACTCCAGCTTGAGGGGGAGTGTAAGAATAAATGATCTTTAATATGATTTATCATTAGGTGCTGTGTGTTTTGTACTAAACCTAGTTCCTAGAAATGTCTTCTAGAATTCTCTTTTGTTCATTGTATTTGATTTATCCCAAGATATTATAAATATGAAACTCTTAGGAGAGGGGATTACATACTCTCTCAAATTCCCTCTAACTCCTCTATATTTTTTTCTCAAGTGCCATTACATGCATTTTATTAGAAAATATTATTTAAATGAGTCCCACTATAAAAGACTTGCACATACCTTTTGCGTCTTAATTGTCTGATTGACAGTGCACCTAAGTTGATATCAGTGTTATTAATCAGACAAAAGCTTTAACATTGCAGGCTATTCTTGGTGGCGAAGTTGAGGTGCCTACTTTATCCGGGAAGACGCAATTAAAAGTAAGACAAGATTTATTTTCAATGTTAGTTTAGTTTTTTTATTTTTATTTTTTGGCAAAGAGTAGTTCAAAGGAATGGAGTATGGCTCATTTAAAGGTCAAGGCATGTTAATTATAGATTACTACCAGTGAATCCCTACAGCTTTTACTGATACTATAAGATCTTTTCCTGTTGAGTGATTTTAGACAACTTCGTCAATATAATATTTTTATTAGACTGAAATGGAAATGATATATAAGATTAGCATACCCCTCTTTTTCTTTTGTAAAGGTTTTCCTCCTGAGTCGTGTCTTGAGAGACGTTCTTTTTAAACCTCCAGAATGTTGGAATATATGAAAATATCTTATCACACAATACCTTACATTATCTCCAATGATTACTCTCACCTATCCTCTCAATATTTTTTAGGCTTGATTATTATACTCCTTATTCTGTCATATGGTTTGTTTCCCTAACTAGTTGGGATTATATTAATATAAATAAGAGTTAGTGTCCTAGGTTTTATGATCACACTATGTGCATACATTGCAATGCATCTTAGTTAATAGATGCAATGCAATCTAGTGTTTCGATCTCTTTTCCTTCCTCTGACCTTAAATCCCTTAAGCTTTAAAGAATTACAGTACAACAGTGTACACAATTAAGTCCATAGTAGTCATTCACGTGTTAAAGTGACACACAATAGGACAGTAGTAGCCATTGTAACATTTTTTTGTCAAAAAGATAACTTCCCTGCTTACTTAGCATTGTACTTCGTTGTGTTGTGTATTCCAAATTTATGTTCTAAATCTTAATGCTGAAGGGATGTGGTGGGAGAAAAACAAGCCTGGCTGTTTGTTAGTTAAGTGGTTATTCAATTAATGAATCCAGTGGTTGATGATGTATATAAATATACATAGGGATTGATAGTTGGGTGATACATTGTGTGAGAATTTGTATAGGAATCGAGGGAGGCTTCGACCTTTTGAGAGTCCAGGAGTGGTCTTAATACATTTCATTCATTCACTTGTATTTGAACTGGTTTCTATCATATTGTTTCAATTATCAAATTTTGACTTCCAACTTGCTGGAGTTATTGTTCACATGACTGCTTCTTTTGACCATGCTTTGCCTAATATTCTGCGATTGTGTTCCCCTCAGATACCCAAGGGTGTTCAACATGGACAGCTTCTGGTATTAAGAGGCAAAGGTTAAATGAAATGTTCTCTTATAGACAGTTTTTTTGACGAGTTTTTAGTTCTTTTCTTTCGTGGTGCTCGAAAAGTATATTTACCATCATTGTTGATGTAGGACTTCCAAAGCATGGATTTCTTGTACATCATGGGGATCAATATGTACGGTTTCGTGTTAACCTTCCAATGTACGTTCCTTGCACTCATCTTCTTTTGTAGTTTAACTTAAAAGACCTTAGTCTTTGAGGAATGTGTTATTTATAATGTAAAGAAGCAATATGATAGTGTGTAGAGCACATAGAGTTAGGTTTATGCATTTATAAATAGGAAAATACTAAGAGACGAGCCAAAGTTTGTTACGTCTAACACTTTTCTTAAACTGGTTAATATAAATCATATGTATTAAGCATATGTTACAAATATAATCAATTTTAGGTCCTCATAATAGTTTAATAAAAATATTTGCTAATTGATCATTAGAGTTAACAAACTCATTTTTTATTTCTCCATATATAATCTTTTTTCGAATAAAATGACAATCAATCTTAATTTGTTTGGTTCTTTTATGAAAGATGGGATTTGAGCTAATATGAAGAGTAGCTTGATTGTCACATATAAGGGTCATTTGAGTGACCTATCCAAATTGCAAGTCTTTTAAGTAATTTTTAAGCCAAATATGCACACAAGTAGCTTAGGGCATAGCTTTATATTCTGCTTCCACATTAAATCTTAGTACATTTTGTTTCTTGCTCTTTCAAGAGATCAAATTATTACCAATGAATACAACATATCTAGAAATGGATCTCGTATAAGAAGGAGAGTCTGCTTAATCAACATCTGAGTAACTTACAACTCTAGTATGATTATTGTGTCCATATAACAAGCTTTGTCTAGGAGAAGCATCTGAGTAACTTACAACTCTAGTATGATTATTGTGTCCATATAACAAGCTATGTCTAGGAGAACCTTTAATGTACTTCAATATACGAATGACAACATTCCAATGATTTACACATGGAGAATTAAGAAATCCACTCCCACACTAACTATAAAGGAAATATTAGCGTAAATAACTGTAAGATAGTTTAATTTTCCAACTAATCTTTTGTACTTCTTAGGATTTGAGAGTGACTCACCATGATTAGGTAGGAGTTTGGCATTGGGATCCATGAGTGTTTCAACAAACTTTGAATTTATCAACCCAAATTCCTCCAAAATATCCCATGTATAGTATCTTTGAGAAATAACAACATCATTGTTCAATTGTGCTACCTCAATTCCTAACAAATATCTAAGTTTGCCAAGGTCTTTGGTTTGAAAGTGGTGACAAAGGTGTTGCTTTACCTGTGAGATGCCATGGTAATCACGTGTAAGTACAATATCATCAACATATAATATTATATATACATACACCCAACACTTGAGTGACAGTAAAATATTGAATGATTTGTCTCATTGTAAGTCATACCAAATTGTTGAACCTGCCTCATCTAAGAGACTGCTTGAGGCCATATGCGACATGTGCAATAGGAAGTGATGCGACATGTGCAATGCAAGCGCATTGGAGCTTTGATCACAACAATGTTTATTGTGTGGTGGTCGCTTGGCTTGGACGATCACAATTGTGGTGTCACTGGTCCAAGTGGCATGGAGATGGCATAGGCGGTGACATGATGGGGTATCAAACTAGGTGGTGTAATATAGTGGTGGAGAAAAACAATGGCTCGAAAAAGAAAAACAGAACAATGTCGGAGAAAGTTTTCAAAAGAAAAGACGGGGTATCAAACTAGGTGGTGTAATATAGTGGTTGAAAAAAACAATGGCTGGAAAAGAAAAAAAACCAAGAACAACGTCGGAGAAAAAGGAAAAAAAATTTGGCACAGGTTAACCGATCAGGAGGCAAGGATTAAACCTAATTCTGATGGCATATTAAAATAAAAGAGAGAGAAAGGCATAGACTAAATCTCTAATGTGTGTAGAACACATAGGAATATGTATTTATGAATAGAAAAGTACAAAGAGATGGGCCTAACCGTTACACGTAACAGATACCATGCAAGGAGTAGCAACTCGTGTGTATGACCCATTATTTTGCAGTACCTTTTAAAGCCATTTCACTACTTATTGTGTTACTGTTTATGCTTGTTTGGTGAATGCTTGCTGCTACGTGTTGAATTTGCACCATATCTTATTGAATTTGCTTATGTGTGATTTTTTTGTGCCTTACGATAAATGGTATCTGGATAGTGCTTGCCTTTTCTTTGATTATCCTTACAATAAACTCTGATATGCTTTCTTCCAAGTTGCATTTACATCAACTCACTTCTGGTCTACTCATTCTTTTAGTGCAATCAATGAACGACAACGTGCTATACTTGAAGAACTTGCGAAGGAAGAAATAAATGAGGGAAACAGCTCTTCATTTGGGGGAAATTGGTATGCACATTCACTAAGTTCTTGGCATACCGTACTAGTTTTAGTTGCCTGTGGTCCTCGTAAATATTTGATGATTTCATGGCTAATTGGGTTGGGCTAGATGACAATACGGACACATTACAGTTGAGAGAATAGTGGGTCAGAATGCTTTGAAATTAAAGTAACTTGTAAAACATATAATAGTAAAGCATTCTTTGTCTTATCCTACGAATTGCATAATCATCACAGATACCAGTTTTGACATGCGTAGACCTCACCCTTGTATGTATTTACTTGATAATTTCTTGAGTATGCTTGCTTTATTTGTTTGGTTTAGGTTTGTGTGATTATCTGTGTTTTTGAGTGACATCTGATTATAATGGAGACAAAAATGGATAACAGGCTTTACCAGCAGCTATCTACTGGTTGAACTTACAGGTGGCAGCAAATTCTTGAACACACGACGGCTCCAAAGTTTATGCTGGAACTATCTGTGCTGATATTATTCCTTGTCTTCATTAACAAAGTGTTGACCTGATAGCTGGATCAAAGATCAAATAGGATTGCACAGCAGACTAGCCAAAGACCAAGTTTTTGTGGTTGCTAAGTTCTTCATTCTTAGGAACCAAGTAAACTATAAGGTATATTACTGAATTTATCTCCTTCACTGGTAGTTTCAGCTATGTCTTTCATTTGATGCATATGCATGTTTCAAAAAAAGTGCAGAAAGAGTTGGTTGTTCTAGATGCAGCTCCATGAAGTAGCACATGCCAATTAATGCTGTTGACTGTCCTATCAATTAATCGAAAAGTTTGCATGCATGCACTTGTTATACTAATCAAGTTTTTAGAAGTTTCATTATTTCTTGCCAATCATCTGGAGAAAGGAAAGGCAATAAGATTAGTTTGCCAAGAAAAGCAAATCACATAATATACTTTTTTAACAGTCAAGCAGTTAGCATGATTCATTATTATACTTGGTCCATTCATAGATTGATCAAGGGACTAAATTATCCTAAGAACTTGGAACAATAGATAATTTTGGTGATTACTCACTTTGTCCCATTGTGCCAGTTATGAATAGAGTGGACGAAGTTGCAACTGACATCTGTGGAGTTGGGCTATCGCTGAATGATGTTCTTTCATGGAGGCCAGTTATTTTAAATGTTCTCAATTTTTCAATGGATAAGATTGACAACGTTGAAAATTTATTTCATGAGACTTCTACAGTTTTACTGATTAATGCGAAGGTCGCCGTGGGTTACACCTATCGAAGATGGGAACTTCCGATGTATATTTGTTTCCCTTGGCTTTATAGTGATATATTTGTAGTGCATTTGATGTTGTAATTTAGATGCCAAAAGTGAGATAAAAAGAGGGAAAATTACATTTACTAAAATCTCATTACACTTGTACTCTATCTAATTTTAGGATAGAGACTTAAAATTTTAATAAAATAATAGTCATACACTTTGTAGCTTTTAGAAAAAAAATGTTAACCTTTCTTTTTCTTATATTTGTGATAAACTAATATTTCCTCCATTTATGTTTTTAATGGAATGTTCCTTATTTCTTAGTTTATTTTAAAATAACATTTAAGATAAATGTTAGAATTATTACCTATACCTATTGTATCATTAACCCTATGTGTAGGGTGTTGAGTGTGGGAAACTACCTACTGCCATATCTACTGTTGCATGTAATCATGCCTAGTATCTTAGAGTAGTCTTT
>Ga0214542_1000618_pt1 | contig 65955 bp, 54 predicted proteins | sample CNSS1metaG_FD_160096 | JGI IMG/M metagenome (GOLD analysis project Ga0214542, IMG submission 160096) | Root nodule microbial communities from cowpea collected in UCLA plant growth center, Los Angeles, California, USA - CNSS1 | ecosystem: Host-associated > Plants > Roots > Nodule | place: USA...
AAAAAAAAATATAAATATAAAACTAAAAAAAAAAAAAAAAAAACAAAAAGTGAAGTCGTCAGGCCCAAGGACGACTTCACTTTTAAAGTAAATGAAAATCAACTTCTGAGAGCACGGTTTCACTTTTTGGAAGAAAAAAAAAACCGGCATGGTGGAGAACAACTTCACCTTTAATGTTGTCCTCCACCCCGACGACTTGACCCTATTTTGCAAAAAAAAATTCAACAGACCCAATTTTACAAATTTGAATTTAAAAGAACCCCTAAATACAAAAAAACCTACATTAACCAACCAACAAGGAAATTATTTTCAACATTTTAACTCATTCTTAAACTATAAGTCTATTTTGAAACTAAAAGTTAGAAAAATAATTAAAACACTATGATGATAAGTCATTACAGTAATAAAACTATTGTAAAGATAACATGGGACAATACGTTCAAGATACATTTGACACCTATATATACACTTAAGTAATCCTAACTCTTAACCAAAAATAGTTACAACAAATTAAAAGAAAGAGGTGAAATGAAAAGAGAGAAAATGAGTAGCTCCTACATGAAGTATTGGTATCATTGAATCTTTCCGGGAAGATGATCTAAAATATAATGTCCAATACGGCCAGTACGAAAAAGATTAAGCAACTTCCCAGCAACCTTGTCATGAGCATCTTCTTCACATTCACCCGAAACATGGAAAGCTTCCTGCAAGGCACTAAACTGCCTATCAACGAGTGCAAGCATTTCATCTTCACATTTTATTTCGCCTTCCAAAGATGAAATTGTTTCAAAAAGTTTCCGTCGAACATCCTGCACTATGCAGTCCTGGGAAACCAAAAGTTAAAATGCATGTAAACTTTGAGAGATTACAATTACTATTGTTTTAATCATACAGTAGAAAACATTACCTGTGTGTGATCTGTCTGGAATTGGATTTTCTTCTTCATATGCAACTCAGAGCTAGTCAACTGTTCTGTTGTGCCATTAAGGAATGATCTATCATTATCCTTCATAAATAGTTTTGCCCATTTCTTGTATTGGTCACTAGAGTTGAGTATAGCTAGAAAATATTGGGCAACTTCTTTTCTCCTGACTAAACAATCCCCAACTGCTCCTGGATAAACATTGAAATGAAGGTATGAGTGATATCATCTGCAATGACATACCATTTAAATCTAAATTATGCTTTATACTGCTAACTGTTAGACTACCCTCCATTTGATAAATTAACATCATTAGGACTTTGTTGTAAATAGTGAATTATTAAGATAAAAAGATTTTCAATATCTCCATATTTATTAGGAGAAAATATCTTCAAAAATCTTTCTATTTATTTCAGAGTATTTTTATTTATTTATTTTAGAGAGTTTGGTTCTTACACTAAATATCTTCTACAAGTCATCTCCCCGCAAGCCGAAATTATTGAAGGCCAGATTCTACCATCTTTTACACGTTAGATGTTATCCCAATTTTCTCTCTAATGATTCAGTTCATAATATTGTCTTGTGGGTCTCCACATCCATAGTAATATTTTCATCTTTGTGGTACTAAATGTATTTTCTGGTTGGCTCTGAACCACCCAACATTCTGGGTCGTCTTATATTTGCAGTGAAAGTTTTCCTTGAGCATTATTTCATTTCATCCACATGTGTGAATCTTACCATTTACACCACCCTCTATTTCCTTGTCATTTTATACTATGGACGCAAGATACTTGAAGCGCCACCTAAGGAAACAAAAACAATTGGTATATTGTTGATTGCTAACTAATTTTGTCTTCTGTTCTAATCTACAAGTATAAAAATTATGCAGAGGTTTAATAATATTCATTTAAGCCAAGAAACGGAGAAAAAGGAAAATCAATTAAACATACCTGTTAAAATTAATTTAGATAAAACAGCAACATTAAGATTCTCGGGAGATAAAACAGCTGGAGTGTCTAACACATAAATATTGGGATGGCTACCAATCTGAACGGAAAGCAGAAGTTTCAAAAGTGAGAAAAACACAAAAGACGTACTAATTCACGTATGAGTTAACGAGATGTAAAACAGGGAAACAGGTATGGAGATTATAGTAGCATAGATAGGCCAACAAAGTGCACAATGGACACCAACCTTCTCTAAACATTTACACGGCTATTTTCTTCAACTAGAAATTTATCACTTCTAAACTGTTTCCTGAGGTGCAAGTCATCTTATTAAATATAACAGCAACCATGCCAAAAGTTGATTCCTTTATTTTCTAAGTACATTCTCAAAAGTATACAACAGTTTTACATGTTGGAATACCTAGGAAGAACACAAGCAACTAACATTCTCAATTATTTTTTAAGCCTACCAACATGGATATCAATAGTGGATAACAGCCTATGGCAGTGAGCTGGAAAAACTGCCATACCATTATGGCAGATAGCATTGTAGAAAAAAAGATAGACTTAAATAATTTGTGTTCATAATTTCATGAATGTACACTTTTGACACATTAAAATACTAATCATCCTGCTACCCAATATAATTATTTTCCTTGTTTAACATTTGGCAAATTTTCTTCTCATTTCTCCTGACTAACATTTTCCAAATCTTTTTAAGCTCAAAAAATTTTTGTTTACTAGTTGAAGAAGTCCCTCTTTTCCTCATTACGATGATATGCTCTCTCCATATAATCGCCCTTAGAAACCCACTCATCTCCAATTTCAGCATCATTCATCTCTCCAACTAGTCACTCATTACATTCAGCAATATCATCTTGAGTGTTGGATTATACTTGCCATTGAAGTATTCCTGAAATCTTTTAATATTTAAGCCTGATTATTCAACTCTCCACTAATTACATTCACCAATCTCATCATCTTAAGTCTTTGATTGTACTTGACACAGACAAAGTCATGAAATCTTTAATACTCAATCTTATTCTGTTTTTTAGTATGAATTAGCAACATTGAGATCATAATTACAAGATATGAAATTGAATACTTGCCCAAATATGCTTCAATTATAATCACAACTGGATGCTCCAATTATGTTCACAACTGGATTCTCCAATTATGTATATAATACAACTCTTGTGAAAATGTTTATTTACACTAAACATCAAACAAAGTAAACATCAAACATGACCATCTTTCACAAGCATATTAGATATCTGGTAATGTAAGATGCCTAGATGGAGCAAGTCTGTGCACAAAAAACCTACCAAGAATTAAAACTATCATTCATCACTTATTGTTCTGTTAACATGATGAAATGAAATTCTTAAAAAAAATTACCCGAGGGAGAATGAGACTGCACAACAGAAAAGTTATAAACTGATAGTTCACATTATGAAAAATAATATAATATATAAAGAAAACAAATGGCTAACCTTAAAACTTCGAATGTTTTTAGTCTCTCTTGGTTCTGGACTGACAGTTGCATGCTTTAGCTTTCCTTTTTCTATAAAATAAAAAGTGAACAAAAAAAAATGTATAAGATAAAACAGAAAATTTGTGACACACACACACACACACACCGAGTTAAGCATGTCATTTAGCTTGCTCTACTAGAATTGTAATAATAATTTGAATACCTGCTGCATTGATTCTCCCCACTTGATGCAAAGCATTGATAAGTGCCGACTTACCAACATTTGGAATCCCAATTAACATTACTGTAGCGGTATAATTATTGTCACATTGATCATCTCTCTTCAGTTCACTCACTTGGCGTTGTATAAGGCTTAGAAGCTGACTAAAAGCAAATATCCTTATTAGTAATTTAGTTCATGAACAACTATAAAGTTAATATTTATTACAAAATAATAATAATAAATTTAAAAAAAAAAGTAATATATAACAATGCAAATAATTGCGCTTGTCATTCCATGGAAAACCTTTTACAAACTGGGACAAAATTTGTCTCATTTTACCAATAAAAGCGTAGGAACTGGGAGCTCCAATACCAAATATAAAAACTCACTAAATCAAACAAAAAGGTCCAAAAGGAACCTCTAATTGATAGATTTTGCTTACTGCTTAAAGGAGAACAAAGGACAAGAGGAGCAGCATCAATACAGTACAAACGTTTCATTGATATGTTGTGCTTACTACTTAAAGAGTTAAACAGTTTCTCAGTACTATTCATGTGTGCTACAGGCTAAACTACAGATGCGTCTTACAGAAATTTATTCAAATCAATTTAAACATGATTGTACACAGCAATAAGATTCAAAATTAGAAACTTGGTTCCATGTGCTTTAACACTTTATAAACAATGCCAAAACCATGACAAATAAGACCATTCATTCCTGAGGCTCTTTGGAAGAATGGAAAAAAAGGGAACAAACAGTTTACCTGTCTGATGTTCTCCTTGTTATGAGCATTGACTCCACAAGATACGCAGTTCATTTCCCTAAAATATTCCACCCATGCCTATTCACAAAACATTTATTAAAACAAATAAATCATTAATTAGTAAATATAAAAGTAATACAATTTCACTAATCTCTCGAAATAATTATCAAATTGAGCTTGTTTAAACTCCACTAATCAATTTGTTAGAATAGTTTATTGGTTTAACCACTAATTTGGTTAGCAAGTTAGCCTACATGGCATTATTGATTACTCTAGTTATCTTAGCTGTCCCTCGAGAGCTCTATGTAGAAGCACATTACTAATTTGTTGGCACACAACTTTTCTCATTTAATTTAATTTTCTTTTATCACCACTTTCAATTTTCAGTGCTACCATGTTCTACAACAAAATACACAGAAAACCACATTCCAAGAGAAAAACGCTGAGGTACCTGACAGTCCTATGTTATTTATGAATTTATTTATTTTATAAATTAATGTTTCATGTTAGCTTTAATTTCAACAACATTAGACCAAAATGCAAAGACTAAAAAGACATGCTCCCTCAAAACTTCTACTGTTATTTACATATGGATAGGCAGCAGAATTTCCCCGAACCTTCAAAACAGTTGAAGAAATAAAAAAGCTGAAAAAGAAGCCATACCTTCACATTCGATGCACCCGCAAGATCCATTTTGTTGAGCACTATGATTTGTTTATGGGGAAGTGGGTAGTTTCTGAGTATCTCGCATTCAGAGGACAAGGGAATCTGAAAAACGAAAAGAATAGGAGAGTGTGTGAAGGAGTTAAAGAAACGAATAATGATTGATTAAAATAAGTAAGAAACAGACCCTTGCATCTCTGACTTGGACGACGAGATTCGCCAACGGAATTCTTTCTGCGATTGCACGAGAAGCGGCGGCCATAAGAGAATCGCGCCATGCTCCCTTACTTCTCAGCTCTTCCTTTACCACTGTGCCAATTCGTCTGCCCAAACTCGTTGCTGCCATGCTCCACTTAACGCAGCATCTGTTTCGCAAACATGCTTCTCACACGAGGAGACTACACACTGTGACACTATGAACAATCAATACAATTTGTTATTTAACAGAATAAGAAAATATTGAACATTTTTATTTAAAATATATCGATAGGAATAAGTTTTATTAACTATATAAAAAAATATTAATAATATTCATATATATATATATATATATATGAATATTATTTCGGTAAGAATAATATTACAAAAATAATGTCCTGAACATTTTTAAAAAAGAGAAGACATTTAATTATCTTTTTTATTATTTAAATAAATTGTTTTTATTTTTTGAAAGCTAAATTATTCTATTATTAAAACATAATATCAAAGAAGTTACCAAATGATATTTCTTTTTATAATGGCATGGGTATAAATTATAGAAACACTCCTGTAGGACTTATAAAACCTTAAAAATTCCACAAGAAATCTATAATTATTTTGCAAAACTTACAAAACAAAAGCTAATATTTATTCAAAATAAAAAAGGAAATGTGTTTTACATGTTGAATAATGGTAATGGAAATATAAGGAACTAACGGAAGGAACTAATGGAAGGAACTTTAATAAAATATTGAACATTTTATTAAAGTTATTTAGGAAAGAAAAATAAAAATAAAAACAATGAGTGATGGATTGAGCAATTAATGGAAAGTGTGTATAGCAATTGCGGGGTGCAGGAGTAGCTCAACAACAAATCAAAAACAAGCGAGTAATAATATGAGTAATAATATGTGGAGGTGCATAGACATGGGTGTAAGAAATAAAATAACGTGGTGTGTGCAATAAACAAAATGTACGCTTTGTAAACCCAAATAGATTCAAAACACAAAATGGGAGGGGTGCAAAGATTGAAAACTGGGTGGGCGGAGCAAAAGCGTCTCAGCCCATCTTTAAAAAAACCCCTAAAACCTAAATTCTTTACACGTATCTTTCTTCTCCCAACCATCATCTTCAACGTAGCACAACAACCCCTAGCCCTGGGTCACGCACCTGCTCAACCTTACACGCCGGCGACGACGGCGGCCACCGTCGACGGAGCTGTCGGCGCTCATGTCACCAAATAGATTAATCAATGCATTTGGAAAATTAATTTGCAGGTCTAAATCAAAGATACACGATCCACGCAACAACCGAAACAATTTGGAATCAAGAACAGATTGTGAAATAATCATATAAATACCTAATCAAATAACACAAATGCCATACCTTATCAACTGTGAAATCGTTTTCCTCTCCTTAGTTGGCCTCTCACTCGCCGACGGTAACGGGTTTTTCTTCTCTGAAGAACCTTTCTTCTTACTCTTCTTCGCTGATCTCTTCCCATTAAAAGGGTGGTGTCTACATATCTATATTTATCTTGAAATGTCTAAGTCCTGTTAGTACCCAAAAACTCAAGAACTTAAATCCATATCAGCACCAAGACAAGAAGTCACAAGTTCAACTTCATCCTCTTTCCAACTGCACTCTTTCATTTTGTTTCCCTTCCAATTTCCCTGCCATTTCATCACTGCACTCCTCCCTTTTCATGTTACATCATTTGACACAAAATCACGCAATGCCAAACATCATGACTCAGAATGCACGAACCACTTTCATGGCATGGCATTTTCCTTCTAATTCATTTGATACAAAACAACATTGTGACAGAAATTACTTGATTCCACTGCCAGTTCTTTTGTTTCCTTCACTCCCCATTCTTACATGAAGCTAATTTCATCAACACATGATTCCAAACATGATCACACCTCAGAATACACAACCCAACTACTCCCAGCAGAAACCTTCACCCCCTTCTCCTTCATGTCCATCCTCACCCTCTGCGCCTCCTCCATCCTTCCCACACTCGCATACATCTTCCCTAACAGCACATAATTACCGGCATTCCCCGGCTCCACCTCCGCCAACGCCCGCGCCGCAACCTCCGCAAGCCTCAACTCCCCAAAATTCCTACAAGCCCCAAGCAGCGCCCCCCACGCCTTCGCCGTCACCTCCACCGGCATCCCCCGAATCACCGCATACGCCTCCTGCAACCTCCCCGCTCTTCCTAAAACATCCACCAAACACGAGTAATGGTCACTCCCGGGCTCCACACCATACTCCCCCCGCATCCTCGCAAAAAACCACAGCGCCTCGTCCGCCAAACCAGCATGACTGCAAGCCTTCAAAACCCCGAGAAACGCAATTCCGTCGGGCCGCACGCCGGCGGTCTCCATCCGCCGAAAAGTCGCCAGAGCCGTCTCCGCCTGGCCGTGCAAAGCGCAGGCCGAAATCAAACTGCTCCACGCAACCACGTCATTGTCCTCGTCCCTCATCGTCGAAAACATCAAAGTGGAGCAACGAAGAGAACCGCATCTTCCGTAGGCTTCGACCAAGGCGCTGCTGAATTGGTGGTGCGGGTGGATGGAGTTCCTGACGGCGTAACCGTGGATCTCTTTGATTAGGTTAAGCGCGGCGAGGTTGACGCAGGCGGGGAGGAGAGATAAAAGTGTAATGAGGCGTGGTTTGAGGTTGTGGAGGCGCATTTGGCGGTAGAAGGAGATGGATTGGAGGGGATGGGAGGGGGCGAGGGCGGAGATGATGGGGTTGAAGGTGGAGTCGGTGGGGGCGGTGTCGAGGGAGTGGAAGAGGCGGAGGGCGAGGGAGAGGTTGTTACTGTGGGCGTGGAGGGAGATGATGGAGTTCCAGACGACGACGTTTCGGTGTGGGTGGGGTATTTGGATGAAGAGGTGGTGGGCGAGTGGGAGGGAGATGCGGGAGCCGTAGAGGTGGAGAAGGGCGGAGGCGACGAAGGGGTTGGAGAGGAAGGAGGACTTGGCGGCGTGGGCGTGGAGGGAGGTGGCGAGGAGGGGGAGGTTGAGGGCGGTGCAGGACTTGAGGGTGAGGGAGAGGAGGTGGGGGTCCATGGGGAGGAGGAGGGTGGAGTGGAGGTGGTGGAAGAGGGAGATGGCGGCGTCGTGACGAGAGTTGGACACGTGGGAGGACATGAGTTTGGTGTAGTGGAGTAAGAGCTGGTGGGCGCCGGAGTACCACACCATCGTTCACTGTCTGTGACGACCAAAGTGTTGTGGCTTCTCTATCAAAAACTTTAATCTGAGTCACGTTATGAATTTTGATGGATACTTCATTCATCCAATTACTCAAACAATAAATATTAGGTTACAAATTTATCCAGGTTAAATTTTTTAAAGACTATTACAATAAACACACACTAGACTGTGTCACTCATCTTAATATTAGACAGCCTTCTAATAAACGATCTTTGGAAAGATGGTTTGCTGAACATTGTTTAAATCCAATCATCACAATTATAATATATAGCATGCAATTTTGTTTTTTTTTTTTCTTAAATAAGGATATTAATAAAATTTAATGCATTTAACTAGAAAAAGGGCGGTAATATTGTTTAAGTCTTGGTTCCAATTAAAAAGAGTTGAACTTATGGTGTGAGCCGGGAATAGTGAAAACAGATAAAAATTAGTATTCACTAAGACGTGATTTCATAAAATGGTATTATTTTTCCATGAAGAAAATTTGATTTAGCACGTGGAAAAATAACTTAACTTGGGTCTCTGGGAAGAATTAGAGAAATCAGAATGTAAGTGAAGATTATGAGGATCGGCTTCTGATGGGATATTGCACCAAAGATCTTATCATGCTCAACAACTCTCCCCTTGTAGAATGGCTCAAAACCCAACAAGTAAGATCTTCCTTTTTCTATCTTTTCCCAATTTCAATATTTGATTGATACGCCAATAAGAATATATTGAAACACTGGTTTTTAGTGCTTCTTCAAACAATAGTCCAATCTTAAAGCCAAGAAAATAGGAAGCTATTGAGACTTTTCGGCATCTGGTTGGGCGGTGTTATCCCCAGTAACTGCTGTGAAATTGCGTCTTTCCTCAGAGGTTGCTGTGATAACTGGCATCCACACATCAGCTGTATCACTCAACAATGATTGCACCTGTGGATCTGAAGCCATTGAGGTCGATATCATCTCATCAAGATCATCTAATCTTGCTGATAATTTGTCCAACTCCTTGGCGATTTCCACCTATGCAGATAAACAAAGAAAATAAAATAACAAAACCAGAATGTTATTTCCTTTTGTTGAGGTTGTGTTTGTTATGTTCACAAAACTTCAAGTGCTAACTAACCCTCATTTACACTAATCATAATCCTGACCAATTAAGAAATAACATCATAAGAAAAGAAAGATGGTCGCTAATCCTAAGAGACAACGAGGAAATAAGAAAACTACTTCTGAGGATAATCTAAGATATGATATAAAATTTTCACATTCTAACCCATATCAACATGTATAAGAGAACTCTACATTGATTAATGGCTGACTATAAAGTGAAAATCACCTCGTTAAGGTGCTGGGTTGACTTTGAAGGAACTTTTGTAACCTCTACTCCAAGGGTTTCAATTTTAGAACGGAGCTCAACTTCTTCTTGATTCGTCAGTTCTTCCACCTATTTACCATAAAGAATGCATGAGTATATTATACAACAACCATTGTTAAGACATATTGCATTGGAAGTGAAACTGTGGATGGAATCCAGTGAAGAAGCATTTATATGTAACAATCTTCAATTTATGCAATAGAAATGACTATATTAAGTGATTTAGAAGTTAGCAATTTGTAGAAACAACGACCATAGATATTAAAATCATGAGTAAAACAAATCAAATTCATAGAGGTGAAAAAATTAGTCTACTACTCCTGTTATGTTTACAAGAAAATTGAAATCAAGTTAAATCTAATTATAAGAAACAGGGGATTAAGATCGTAGTTACATGAAGTATAGATCGCTTAACACTATTCAGATATTCTTCTCAGCCAGAAAACACTACAATACAGAAAATTCAGTTCATTACACTGTAAACGGTTATGTAAAATTCACAGTACAGATTCTTAATGTAGAAATCCACAGCTCCGTAATTTCAACAGAAAGGCTATATATTTTTTCTTTTTGTGTACAGTATACTCATTTTAGAGTCTCTGGTAAATATCCTAGAAACAGCAGCCTCTCCCATTGCAAGGGAAAGGATCTGTATTACTTACGTCTACTGCTCACAAACATGGCTGCCCTTATCATTTTGATACAGTATCCTCAAATTTGAACAGTTGAAAAGAACATCAGAAGTGCCAGTTGAAAGTGTTGACCACATGGACAATAATCCACTAATTAGATGCTCATTGCTCAAGTAGATCAAGAAAGACTTTAAGTGAAACCATTAAAAACTATTGATTGTACTACAACCCAGCCTAACGGAACGTGGTTTTGGCAGTCATTTTACAATATCCAACACTAGTGCTCCTTCACCTCCGAACTTTGAAAACAAACGATTACTCTTATCAATGATCAATCAATAACTTGGTCCAAACACACTATTAAAGGTAGATATAATTACGTTTTTGTTTTCCCTTGCATCACTATTATCCAAAAATCATTCATAATTGAAACATGGACAAAGGAGATATAATGCTGACATGAAAAATGAGTGATAGGTCATGAGTTGATGAAAAAGATGTGGCTATACGTCAATACGTTCACAACGATATTGTTAATTCCGGACAAACGTATTACAGTATTAGAGCTCTAGGGTGTACTAACTATATCAGATGATGGCACAATGAATGCAGACACTGGCTGCACAGTCAAAATTTTGGATGCTTGAGTCACGCAGCCATCGCAGATGCAATGAAAGCTAAGAAACACAAGAAATCATGCAGCTAGAAGAAGGATGATCAAAGGAAATCATTCTCAAAAGGGTAAGGACAGTGTCTGATGAAAATTGATGACCGCAGCGTCATGCTAGTTATTCTTTTAACTCATATCAATACCCATCAAATTTTTGTTTGATTTTTTTTTATAAGACTCTAATGTTTTGATATGATGGTATCTAACTACATCTCACAAAGAACGATTGACTTCCAATTATTCATCTAAGACTCGTATTTATCATACAAATTCAGATCATGACATATCAGAATAACTAGAAAATTGCTTTTATCTCCCAAATTCACAGATTTTAAGAACAAAGAACAAAAAATTACAAAGCATGATTGTTTTGGCTCTAGAACGATTATGCCCCCCATCTTCAAGGAATCACACAAACAACAACAGATAAATAGGATTTGCCATTTAGCCAACCACACAGTTGCAGTAACCCTTTACTTTCCACAAGAGAAACAACAAACTCTCACGAGTCACTACGAGTAATATTAAGCAAATAGAGGAAAACACACCGTTGATACAATTACATTCACCCTAACAAGGATTAACCACAATTCAGCAACCTCAAAAGGCATGATGAAAAGTTGTAAAAACAAAGGGAGTAGAATACAGGATGTAAAATTCAACTGGATTGAAGCACGAAACCAGAATAAAATAGCAACAGAAACGCAATTGACGGATCTCAGAATCATAAGATGGCAAACAGTGAGATACCGAAATGATCAAATTCCATAAAAAAGGAAAATTGAAGGTTAATTCGAAATTGGAACAAGATATTGAAAAACTAATAAGAGATTGAGATGAAAAGACGAACCTGCAGGAGAAGATTGGAGAGAAGCTGAAAGAGCTGAGCGTCGGGTTTGCCTTCCTCTCCCATGGGATTTCTCTGAAACCGCTCTGATTAGTGATGTTGTTGATGCTTTCAAAGACGCTCTCCCGTTTTCTCTCTTTCCCCCTGTTTTAGCAGAACAGAGAGGAAGTGAGAGACAAGAGACGGTGTGAGAAAAAAAAAAACATCTCTAAATTGGAAAAAACCTGATGAGATATTGACGGTTAATTGGTATTTGCATTTAATAATTTTAGGCTTAAAAAAATTATAAATTTTTAATAAATTTGTATAATTATTAAAAATTATATATTTTTTTATTTAAGCTTCTAATTTGATTTTTCTGTTAATTTTATTATATGAGCATTAGTCGGATGATGTGTCTCGATTTTGTCTTAGTGTTAATATGAAATTATTAAATTAATAAAATATAAAATTACAAACTTACGAAATTATGAAATTACAAAGTAATAAAATTATCAAATTATAAACCAGAAGATTATAAAATTATAAATATATAAAATTGTAAAATTACAAATTTATAAATTATGATAATTACAAATTTATAAAATTACAAAATTTTAAAATTTTAAAATTATTAAATTTGTTAGAAACTTAAAACTTAATTAAGTATTAAAACAATATGTAAGCTCCTAATGTAATACTCATATTAGTCAATTAAAACAATATATAAGCTCCTAACGTAATACTCATATTAGTCGAGGTCCAAAGTCGTTTTTTATAAAGAATTTTACTTCCAAACGTAAAGTTTGAATGACCTCAATTAAACTTAAGTTCGATTAATATAATAAGTTAGTATTATCTTTTTGTTATATTGTTACTATCTCATCATCCTATTATCATATATAAATTATTAACACATGTTTATTGAACCCTATATATATACTCTATAATACGAAGAAAACAACTTTTACATAGAATTAAAAACTTTATATATTGATACGATTCATACTTTTTTACTAACTTAAATATTGAAAAGTCTTTTACAAGTGGATCTCATACTTTCTTACTAACTTAAATATTGAAAAGTCTTTTACAAGTGGATCTCAGTCTCCCTTCTGATCTATTTTAGAGCTCAACCCCTTTCGCCGAATCAGACAACAATCCATTTCTAAAGATCGTTGACTCACATTAAAGATTCTTGCCATAGTCCGATAAGAATTCATTTTCCCCAAAATGAAAAACACAAGCGTATGAGTCTAGGATGACTTACTTGTAAGGGAGGACATTGGCACATTTGTAATTTGGCCTAATAATATGATGTGACCGTACTTTGCCTGACTGCATGTACTACATTATTTTTTTATAGTATTTTTATTGTGCAATTTATAAATAAATGCATTAAACCTTAAACCTTTGAATATCTTTCTTTTAGATTTCCCGTCATGGAAAGTAGGTCATGAGACAACCTATTATTAACGAAGATGATGAAGACATGGCAGAAATAGAGGATGATTCTATATCAAAGCTTCTGATCAAGTTAAATAAGTTGCACAAAAGGCCAATAGAGTTACAATGGAAGTTAAAAGTATTTGGAATCGAATGTTATGTCCGATTGTACATTTAGTTACATGATGCAATGTAAGTGATTTCAGGAGAAAAGATGATAAATATTTCAATCATCAAACTATGGTTCATGTAAGTATTGTTTGTCTTCTATACTTAAATCTTAAAATTGCTACATTTAATTTATACTTAATGGACTTATTAGGTATATGAACACTATCATTGTGGAGTGAGGAGTTAAGTTTAACTAACAAATATATAAATATAAGGGTTACCCAAGGCAACAAAACAATGAAATAAACCTAAAAATGCCAGAATTCTTAGCTAACCCGAGAGTACCATAGCATAAACGTAAGAAGAACTTAAGTGAAATCCATTGCTTGAAAACTTAGAGAAAAAGAAAATGTTATCGTTCTCCCTTAGAGTTCTAAAAAAATCCTCATGTTATCCTTTCTTTTATTCTTAAAGAAAAAGGAGTGCACTATGCTCTTCTACCCTTGCACAATTGTTGCTCCAGGCCCAATATCAATAGCTTAAAAAAATTCCCAAAAGGCTACAAAAAGTTGACAAAATCTACTTTATGTTTGTGAGTGTGTGTGTGTGTGTGTGTGTGTGTGCGTGCGTGTTGGCCATAATAGAATTGGTGATTCTATTTTGTCTGCTAAGTTGGCATGAGTGCCCAACCCTAGCTCAACTTCATTTAGGTCATTCCTTGCGTAATTGTTGCTCCAGGCCCAATATCAGTAGCCCACTATCATTTTTTTTTTTGTTTTTTTTTCTTTGAATTTTTTTTGTCTTGACGCATTCATGGACCACCCAACCAATGTAGGCAAGGATAAACTTAGAAAATCTACCAACTCTAAGGGTGTATGTTTATCAACTTGGGTAATGTCAATGTTGATAAGGAAAATCCTTCATTGTAGGGAAGCCGAAGGATAGACTGTCTCAAACCATGCGCACACGAACATCTCAAAAGAAAAAGTCAAGTCGTTGTTCTTGATTAAACATTTGACCCCAGAAAAGCATGACACCCCATTATTCTCTTCTTTTTTTTTTAAGAAGTGAACTTGATGATTTACGAGAAGAACAAGTGACTCAAAATGTAACAACCTTTTTTATTTCCTTCCTCTCTTTTGCAGGACTGTTTATTCATGAGGTGAGATGCATGATATGGATTAAAAACTATATACATGCCACTATGAATAAAGACAACAATCGAATGCAATGCAGGTTTGTGGTCAAGAGACACTTAATCGCTTTTATGCTGATGAAATTAAAGAGCACCATGCATGAGATGCAACTAATTGAAAAACCTACATGAGATGTAATGCAAGTGCCTCAAGAGGCATTTATTCCCATAATATGAAGATGAAATGTGATACACTTATTTGAAAACACCATGCATGATATGCAGAGTGACATAATGAAATGCATATTTACGCCTCAAGAGGCGTTTATTTTCATGAGATGTGATGTATGATATAAAAATGCTATGCATGATTGTGCCTTAACAGGCACTTATTCACATGTACATTATGCACACCAAAAGATGACGATTAAAGCAAGCAATCTCCCTTTGTGCTTAACAGAGGTTTGGCGCTTAAGGTCTAAGGTGAAGTACATGCACTCACAAGGATGGTTTCCTAGTACCTAATGGTCAAGGTCATTAGAGTTATGGCCCACTCCATGGCCTTTCTTACAACAGTTGGTAGTCAACAAGAAGTGAGAGTACCAAAAGAGCAAACAAACTCTACTTGGGGTTCTCACAATGACCACTTGGGAAGTTCATCCATTGTGGCATTGCTACATAATCCCCTCTAATTCTAAGATACACAGACCCGGGTATAGGGCCTCACTCATGATATGCATAATGTGTGTGTGTGAAGGGAGAATGATGCATACCCAAACCCCACCTGCAAAACACCAGAAAATTTCCCAAGCAGATAGAGCAATTTCAAAATATCTATCAAAATGAGCAAAGTAATTCACACACAATTAATCCAAGAAGCAAATATGTACAAACACATATAAAGACAAGAATACACAAATAAAAAAAGGGAAAGGAAACATTAGGAAAATCACATCAAGTTTGCATATCTAATTAAATGGCTTGACTCTCTAGTGTCCCTAGTGGAGTCGCCATCTGTCGCAACCGGAATCGCGACGGGACGACGAACCAAAAAAGGAAAACGGGTTTGAAAAGAGATTTGGAGTCGCCACCATAGTTATTCTGAAAAACTATGGAAAACCATAAATATAAAACAAGTCTGCAAAAAACCAGATTTTGGATCCCGGAGTCGATTACGCGTAGGGAAGGTATTAGCACCCTACCGCGCCCGCCCGAAGACGGTACCTTTAATTAAAAATGCAAAGTTGATGTAATTTTCAAAATATTAATTTTCCAAAAAATAATAAGACAAAAATGCTAAAAAGAAACAAATATTTTTTTAATTTTTTAGGGCCCGACAAGGATTAACCTTGGTCCTACGTATTCTCATTCAAAATGAGAAATCAGGGTTACATAGTTCTTTAAAAAAGATATTTGGAAAATGATTGAGAAAATGATTAGATTTTTTGAAGGTGAACCTGACAAGGGCTGGCCTTGCTCCTACGTATCTCGCAATGGAGAATCAAAGATCACGTAGTTCTTATAAGGATTTCTTTTAGAAATGTTGATGTTTTTTTTTTATATTTTAAAATTTTATATTTTTTTGATATTTTTGAATTACTTGAAAATATGTGCCACACGACGCGAGCGGTCGGACAGACACCAAAATGGAAAGAAGATTATTTTAGTATTTTTTTTTTAAATTATTTGGAAGAAAGTGTCACACGACGCGAGCAGCCGGACAGACACAATAAAAAAAGAGAACGTTTTTATTTTTTGATTTTCTATTTTTGCAATTTTTTTTATATAATTTTCAAATATATTTGTTTTTTTTAATAATAATAAAATAAATAAAAGGATGAAAATATTTAAGAAGAATAAAAGTGAAAAACAAAATATGAAAGTGCATGAGTGATTAGTGGGGTGGGAAAGAGAAGAAATGAGAAACATAATATAACACATGGAGGTGTAAAAATTACCACGGGAGGTGCGGAGATAAAAACAGAAAATGGGATGAAGATGCTGAAAAGGCGCAAACAGTAAAAACTGGGGTGTAATTAGCTGAAACACAAAGAGGGGAGGTGTAGATATTAAGATGGGAGGTGCACGGAGCAAAAGTGTTGAGTGTTAATCTCCTTCACGTGCAGCCGCCTGGGTATTCATCTTCTTCACGAAACAGAAACCTCTAGGGTTTCTTCTCTTCTCCTCCATGTGCTCGGACCACAGCATCACCCTTAATTCACGGCCACGTCCTTCCCGGTCAACCAAGGATCCTATCACTCATTTCGGTCCACCAGAACACCACCTCCATCACATGGCAGGCCACCTGCGTCGACAATGCCAGCCACCGTCGAAGGTCACGACCTCGCAAGTGCTGCTGCCGCAAGTCCCGCGGGCCGGCGCGACGCAACGTTTCTCCTTGAAGACGCCGCCGACGCAACGTCTGTGACCGCCACCGTGAACGCCCACCACTGACGAGAGGCGACGCCATTCTCTTCCTTGTTTCTTCTTCCCGCGTGCGAGACAGGGCCATTTCTCCTTGAAGAAGCCGCTGGCAGCGTCTGTGACCACTGCCGTGAACGCCGCTGCCGCTGACGCAGCGTCTATGACCATTGCCGTGAACCTCGACTATCCCCTTCCGCAAGAAAGGAAGGTGCGCGACCACTCTGAGCTCGTCACCACCGTGCCAGCCACCGCGATTGGGTCTGCAACCATCACGCGGCCACTCCTCTTCGTTCAGAGCTTCGAATCGCCGGCGGCGAGGGTTTCTATTCCCTTAGTTTTTTGCTTTTGATTTGTATTGGGTCGTTATGGTGAATTTGAGTGTGTGACAGTGATGATGATGAATGAACGTGATTCTGGTTTGTTTGTGGTATTCTGTGTTTGGGTTCTGATTTGGTTTGGCAGCTTCTTGCATGGGGAAGGTGATGATGAGTATGAAATGAATGGAAGTGTTGCGGGGGAGGTGGTGATAATTGTTGGTGACCGTGTGGGATGGGTTCTGGTTTTTTCTGAATGAAGATGAAGGTTGATGAAGAAGGAGAGGATAATGAGGCTGGGAAGTGGCGTGAGTAGTGGCGCGGGGCTGATGTTGATAATGACGACAGAGATTGAGGGTGATGGGGTGGCGGATGAAATTGGTTTGGCTGTTATGTGTGCACATGCGGACGAGAATGGAGGAGAAAGTGTGTTTCAGGTTGGTTTGGTGCGGGTGAGAATTAATGCCATGTTTCTTATGCAAGTAACCTCCATGTCATGAACGTGTATAATTATGAGCATGATGAGCGTGAAAGGGTGTAAACAAAATAAGCAGGGGATACCGATTCAAATCAAGCTCAACGTATACTTTCACAATTCACAAGCATCGTAAACATTCTTATTGAACAATCCTGATAGGAGTTAAGCAATTAGGGGCACTTACCTTGAAGATACTGTACAATCACGACTCCATTTTCTTCTTCTCCCAGCCTCGGCACACTTCCTTCTCCTCCTTCTCCTCCTTCTGTTCTCTCCGTTCTCCTTATGCTCTCATGATACCTCCAAAATCTTCTCTTGTGAAAGAAGCATATCAATCCCCAAAAATGTAGCTCAGCCTCCTAATTTGACGCTTCTTTTTTTTTTTTTTTTTCTCCCTGGGCCGTTGCTTTCTGCCATCTAGCCATAGTCATAGCTCTATCGCTACGCCTGTCATAACTGTTACTGCCATTGAGGTGCAGTGATACATCTCCCATCATTTCCTCTTGCCTGTCATAGCTGTTACTGCCGTTGAGTCGCAGTGATACATCTCCCGTCATTTCCTCTCTTAAGTTAAGACCCAAAAATGCATTAAAGGTGAAGAGTTGACCATCATAAGACAAGATGACTGGACTGTAATCAACTTTAATCACTTTTAACTTTTTTTTTTATATTTTCTTTTTCAAAAAGAATAAAAGGAAATAAAATAAGAAAAGTAAACAAAAATGATTAAAATTAAAAATTTAAAGTTAAAATAAAAAATTAAATTAAAATAAAATAAAATAAAACAAAAAAGAAATAGAATGAAAGTAAAAGTAGGAATATATTTATAATCAAATTAACGCTTAATTTTTTTCTATTTTTTCCTTCTTCTAATTATTTTAAAGTAAAAAAAAAATATTTTTTTACTTGGATGAAATTGGGTGTTAATAAAAACGTTTTGGAAATATTTGCAAAATCAGATGGAAATAATCAAACGAAGTTTTAACTTAACAAATGCAATGCAAAAAGATTAAATTAGAGAGATATTTCATTTTACATTTTTATATTAGTTCGTTAAAAAACCTAAGCAACATGTAGTTCTTAATCAATCAAGTTCCATTATGCAGACTACTGCTACAAAATACAACATGGAAATTCTTTGGACCCTAAGTGTATTATTTTGACCACAACTCCTATAGGTTAAATTTGAGTATTATTTGGAATACAACATTCCTAGCTAAGACATAATATTATTTTGAACATAAATACTCTTGGTTAATATTGACTATTATTCATAATACAATTGTTCTTTGCTAAGATTAAATATTATTTGAAATGCAAATACCTATGATAAAGATCGAGTATTATTTGGAACGTAACCACCCCTGACTAAACATGTTACAAAAAAGTGATCTTAAAGATCATAGGTTCTCTCTCTAAAAGAGGAGTAATGTCTTAAGACAAATACAAATGAATTTCACTCTTCTATATTAGCTAAGGAACACAAATAGTATTTTTGTTTCACATATTACAAGAAGGTTATAAATGTTAATGTCGTCAATCTTTATTCTTCAATGGTATCTTTTTCTTATAAAAGATTCAAAGAAAGAGTCATTGAGAATCCTTTCTACTGAGACCTTTAGAAAAGTTTTATTCTTTATGTTGCGTTTGTCCATGTTCAAACGTAAAAATGCATTAATGATCTTCATGCAATATTAGTTGCATATGTACTCTTCAAGAAAATTCTTATGTATTAACAATAAATTTTATTGATCAAAAGTTGTTAGTCACTTTAATGACCAATTTAGATACCAATTTACAAAATAAAATACTATTGATTACTAAAATAATCACTATTATGAATAAAAATTTATAACTTATCATTAATTAATTATAGATTAATTTAGAAACCAATTCTTTTGGTAGCAAAAACCTTGTTAGCTTTAGTGACCAAATTCCTTTGGTAGCTAAAACTTTGGTAGCTAAATTTTAGAAACCAATTTAGAGACCAATTATAATTTTTTATTCATAATAGTGACTATTTTAGTAACCAAATATTTTTATTTTATAAATTGGTATCTAAATTGGTTACTATAATGACTAATACTTTTTAGTCAATAAATTTGATTGTTAATCAGACATTTTCCTGCAATGATACAATATGCCTTATCAAGTCTTGATCAAATGATCTTTTGCATAATTGAAAGCAACTTTAGAATAGTTATTGATGTAGAACAACTTTAGTATGTTCTTTAAGAAATCTTTGATGTTGGACAATCTTTATGACATTCTCTAGAAAAGTAAATAGAGGAAACATTCTCTCCAACATTCGGTAAGCATTTATAATATAATTGAGTTTATTTAGGAAATGATTCAAAATACATATCTATATCGTTTGTCCAAGCATTAACTTATCAAACAAAAAAATATATGCAAAATGTTATGTGTTCGTCGGCTAAATAAAGCACTTGTGTCTACCATGATCTAATACATAAGACAAAAATAATTATGTTTCAGACTTTGTTTTACAAACACTTAATAAAAAATCATCTGGAGTGCAATGAACTTTCATCTAACATAAAGCTTTGGTGCTCACCATTTATGTGCTCACCTTCTCTTCTTTTCCCATAAACCTATGCAAATCCGACAACTCTACTGCAAACTGTTTGCTCGTTTTTGCTCTTCTCCACGTGGTTTTGTTCTTCTTTACAAAGTTGTTGTGGACCACTGTGTTCTTTGTCTAATCGTTTTTTTCATTGACGTTGTTGTCACTTATCACCGATGTTGTCTTTGCCTTTGCTTAGAATGATCGTCATAAACCTTTAAAACTACGACTAGTTAAACATGTTTGCACATCAACCACCTTTATTCTTTTACATTTTCCCCAGAATATTTGATCATTATCACCCTTTTCTGCTATGTGAGCCCGCATTGCTGGAATCCGGAAAGAAAAAGAAGATGCTCATGAAAGTGGTGCTTCTGATCACATCTCCAATGAAAGATATTCCTTCAACCTTACCATCAAACATATTAATTAATAATTTTCATGGTTAGAGATATCAGATATATTTTTATTAAATCCTTGATTTTCTTTTTTGACAACTATAAATGCAGCTACATTCTCCACAAATTTTGTGTGTCTTGAGAGTAAAGCAAATATGGCAAACTCCCAAATTCAAAAGGTGGAAGCCAATGTGCATATCAAGGCTTCTGCAGAAGAGTTCCATGATGTTTTATGCAACAGGACACACCATATTGCCAACATTTTACCTCAAAAAATAAAATCTGTTGAAATTCATAAAGGTGAATGGGGTACTGAGGGATCCATCATCTCCTGGAACTATTTACACGGTATGTGAATTTTATCCTCGTTTTTCATTTACGCAAACGTTAATTAAGTATTTATATACTCAATCATCGTAAGAGTACATTATTTTTTATTTATTTTGAATAGCAGATGGGAAAATTTGTGTGTCTAAGGAGGTGATTGAAGGCATAGAGAAAGAAAACAATAAAACGAAGTTCAAGGTCATAGATGGTGACCTATTGAGGCATTACAAGAGTTTCATGTTTATAGGGCAAGCTACCCCAAAGGAAGATGGAAGTGTTGTGAATTGGGTGTTAGAATATGAGAAACAAAATTCCCACACTCCTGACCCTTACACCTTGTTGGAATTGGTAATTGAGATGACCAAAGAAATTGGTGCTTATCTTACTCCACCCACCATAACTAAATAATGCCAATATTATCTATGGCTTATGCTATATATTTGCTATATGAGAAATAAAAAAATAAAAAAAATGATGCCTTATGTGGCTTAATATATATAATCCCATCAATTATAAAGCTTAAAAGCTTAATAAGTTGCATCAACCATGACTATAGGTAAGAGTTGGGTGCCTACTTTACTTATGTTGTGTCTTTGTAAACTATGGTTTGATTATGATTATAATTATGTTTCAAATCTCTCTTTATTTTTATGTATGACCTAGATTCTCCACCGACCAAGATTGTCACAACAAAAATAAAATCTGAGTAAAATAAATTATTTGACAGGCTAATAAAAATTAACTTTCTATAATTAATAAAAAGAACTCATAAACTAAACCTATTTTTACATACTAAGAAAAACTTTGTACAACCAACAAAATGTGCTTCTTAAAGTAAGACTTAATTAGCCATACTCTTCCACCCATTGGACTAATATTTTAATTTAACTTTTCTTACTTATTTAAATCCTAATAGCAAATATTATTGTTGAGAGTAAAAATGATTACACATATATAGGTTTGATTAAAGTACAATGTATAAGTGGAATTGATAAAGAAAATCAACTACCAACATACTTAAAGTAATATTTAGAAGCATAAGCATTTTTATGGTGAGTTTGTAAAATATTAAAGAAGTCTGACGTTAAATTAAATAATACGTCATTTAACGTAATACTAAAAGGTGTAATCATTTATTGTTATTTTATTAAATTAGTCCTTTTCACACACGATAATATAATAAGGGATTATTAACAAATATTTGACGTGAACCAAATTATACTCTTTGTATTAAAAGATTAATTATTTATAAAAACATTACACTGAATTTTATTTGTAAAGATTATATTTTGGATTATGTATCCATAATATTGTTCATAAATTCCAATTATTTGTTTTTCAGTTGCACATTTCGAAACATCTTGAGATTGTCAAAATGAAAAGAGGATAAAATTGGAATTTTTAAGTATATGAAGGTGCAGCCAAATGTTCTTCATCAACGTTTAACAAATATGTTACTAAGTACTCTGATAGATTGATCGCATCGACATGAAGTGGTTTTGATTCGAAATTATTTTGAAGAAATGTTTTGATAAAATATCGTATAATGATGTGTTAATAAAGGAAAAGCTTTTCATTGTTTTGAGGGACTTAACAAAGAATTTATGAAGTATGGGGATGAAGCCTGAGCGTTGAATCGTTGTCATTGCTCTCAAAGAAGCATTTCGAAGGGAGAAAAGTTGAAAAACATTAAACCTGTAGATTGGAAGTTTCGAAGTAAAAGGTTTCAATTTGACGGATGGTCCATGGGTCACTCCGGACTTGCCCTTCATTAAGATCTCTTTTAGGAGGTCTTTAAATGAGAAGGCCAAAAAATGACCAAGCTCCCAAAGTTGCCTTTCAAGTGGGTTAAAATCAGACTAAAGTGTATTTGGTTCTATTAAAATACTTTAATTAATTTCCAAAAATAATACTATGAGTCTCGGTCAAATATCAAACAAAGCCTTCATGGACACACGTGGACTATTATTGTGACATAAGGGAGCCACGACTCCCTCAAAATTTTTAAATTTATTTGTATATTATTATATTATTTATATTAAGTTTAGTAATATTTTTACCGTATCACCCATTTTATTTGTATATTATATACTTTTATGTATTTATTATTTAAAGGTTAAATCATTTTAGAGGCTCCCATTTTAGTAACGAAATCTCAAGTAGGACCCCTTCTTTTTATTTGACTAAATTAAATCTCTATTTTGGAAAATTCGTTACAATTAGGTCTTGTCCGTCAGTATATATTAACGATGTTAGCTATGTGTCACGTTTCAACACGTGATTTTTTAATTTTTTTTTAAATATAAAAATTGCTATCTATCTCTGACCTTGTATTTGTTATTTTAGCTCAATTTGGTTTCAATTTTTTTAAAACCGAATCAATTTCATCTCTATACCAAATTTATTTTTTATATAAATTTTACAATGGTATTTTTATTATAATTGATACTTTTAACAAAATTAATTTTATTTAAATGTTTATTTTGCATTGAATTTTATTTAAATTTTGTTTTAAATATTATATATATATATATATATAATTTATATATAAATGTTAGAGTTGTTTTAAAAAGAAAAACTTTATAAATTCAAATATAAAATTTTATAACAATTTAAAATAAATATATTTATTTAAAATTTTACAATTCAATTTATAAAGTTGTTAATTTTTAAAGCAACTCTAACATTTGTCTATAAATTATTGATATATAAATATTTGAAACAATATTTAAATAAAGTTCAATGTAAAATAAAAACTTAATTTTGTAAAAAATATCATTGTGACATTATATAAAGTAAAATCTTGTCTTAATTTGAATAGGGACTAAGACTGATTCAGTTTTAAAAAAAATTGGACTAAATTGAGACAAAATAACAAATACATGACTATATTGAGACTTTTCACATTCAATTGACATGTGGCACTGCCACTGTCACATCACACTATCTCTGCCACGTGGTACAATGTCAGATTGACATGTGGCAATTTTTATTTTTAAAAAAAATCAAAAAGACCACGTGTTGACACATGGTACATAGGTAACACCGTTAGTGTACTAGTAATGGAAAAGACCGAATTGCAACGAATTTTCCAAAATAGAGACCCAATTGAGTCAAATAAAAAGAAGGGAACCTACTTGAGATTTCGTTACAAAAATGGGGATCTCTGGAATGATTTAACCTTGTTTAAAAAATAAAATAAAAATCAATTTGATGGACTTGGTTAATATAAGGAAATAGGGTTTTGTCTCTAGTCACAAGGTTATTTCACTGTAAATCATTAAGAAAGTACGAGAGTAGAAAGAAAGAGGTTAAAAGATAGATTGAGAAACAAAGATTGGACAAGAAAGAGATTAGAAAACATATTATCACTGTATCTCTCATGAATTGAGGTTAATATCCTATCATGATTTATGTATGTATGATTACCCTATTACGATATCTCTCTCATATTAAGTTTTTCCCAAATTAGTATGCCTAATTATGATTTTAGGGATTCTTTCATGAAATTGGCATGAACCTTAATTATATTTTTTGCCAAGGATTTTTGTGTATTTCGCTACATATGGTAAAATTTTATGATTGTATCTTGGGTTGCATTACGAATTTCGCTGCACATAATGAATTAGTTGAATATCCTTGAATTGGAATAGAAATTAAAATGGCCGTGTTACGTGAAATCAATTAATTAGAAAGATTGGAAATTGAAAAGTCCATACATGAACCTTGATGTGAAAATAGTTTAAGTAGAGGAAATGAAGAGTTTTTTTATTTAATTGGAAAAAATAATTTACATATAAAAAATCTAAGATGACCTGGGCTGACCCAGGTCAACAACCGAGACGGGTCAGGCCACTCGGACCAACAATCAAGATGGGTCAAGACGGGCGAATATCGAGACATGTTGGTACGGGCCGATGGCAAAAATGGGTCGGCCAAGTTCTACAACCGACACAGGTCGGTCCGGTCTGACAGTTAACCTGTGTCGGTTTGGCCTGATGATCAACATGAGCCATCCCATACTAATTGCCAAGACGGGTCACCCTAGGATGAAAGGTCGTGATGGGCCGACGTAGGCCGACGACCCAGATGGGTTGGCCTGAACCAAATGGTGAAATATGTTGATCTAGGTTGTAGGTTGAGACAAGTCGACACGAGCCGATCGAAACTGATAGCTAACACTATTCAATAATTCAAAACCATTGGTTGGTTATGTTTTTCGATTGGCATTGATATTTACTATTTTTTGGTTGAAGTCTACGAAGATTTTCTTAACTAACATCAATAATGATTTTTCTCAATCGAGATATGTTGAGATTATTTTGTACTAATGTCAACCACAACTATTTTGGTTGACATCAAGGTTATTTTTCAATATTTTTGTTAATGTTATTTTTGGCCAAAATTTCTATCAACGTTAGTTGAAAATATTTCCATGTTGACATTAGAAAAAATGACGAAAAATATCCTCAATTAATATTAGAAAATTCTTGACTTACTTTGAAGAAAAAAAATAATATTGTTGCTTGGATAAAAAAAATCCTATAAACTTTGAACCAAATAAAATCTTGTTGAACTTCAAGTGAAAAAATGTTGTTGACATTGGTGAAAATACATCAATCGAAGAATAGCCATAATTGACATCTAGTAGAGAATAATGATGAAAAAAAAAATTGAGAGAAGAAAGTAGTTAATAAAATAAGGAACCAATTTTTTTAACACTCATCACACCTAATTTTTCTTTTTTCACACATTTTCATCTTAAAAGACCAAACCTATTTTCTTACACATTCACTCCTATGCTTTTCTTTTCATACCTCCTCAAAAAATATTCTCCATTCACACAGCCAATATCACACCTATTCAATCGAAATCCTCTCTATTTAGGTGGTCACACGTGTCACTCCTTCTCTCACTCACCTATGAGAACTGGTTTTCTGCGCATCTGCACCCATGGGATCACGTTTTCATCACTTCCGGTGCCCACATCTTCCACACATATCACACACATTACACACGAACACACTACCCACGCATCATGATTCTCACGCAGCTTTATATTTCTCTTCTGCTACACTTTTTATCTTCTCTCATTCACTATTATCCAAATTTCCAATTGCATCCACACCTACTCCTCACGTTCTGTCCTTCATAATCAGACTTTTCCATTCTCCATTTGCACTTGCACCATTGCATTCGCCACTTTCATCACTCATACATCTCGTTTATCTTCATTAGCGAAATTGCTTCCGCTCAAAACAGTGCACCTTTCGGCTATATCCTCTTCCAAAAACTATTATCTGAATAACTCATCACTATCGCACTGTGTTAGGAATTCAAGTGTGAGTCTAAGTCTTACATGGGCTAGAAATGAGAAAGTAGAGTACTATATAAGAATAAAGACCCATAAACATATTGCTTTAAGGTTTTGGATTGAGAGTGGTGTTAATGCCTTATGTGGTTGGGCTCATGTCTCATTGGTATTGTATCTCCAGAGTGAACTTCGTCCTCTCTTTAGACCGAACACACTATTTCCAATTCTCTTTCACCAAGCCAATATTAGAATCTCTCCCATTAGAGGGAGTGGAAGCAGAAGTTTGACAAGGAATAACGTGGCGAGAAGCATATCTTGGAGGCGCCATCTTTCGCCGACGAGTGAGCACCGCTCCTTTTCGACATTCCATAACAATTTTAATTGAATTAGCGAAACAAAATTGTGGTTAGGTTTATTAAGCTTAAAGATAGGGAAAATCGATGATAGAAACTGATAGATAAGTGTTGAATCAAGTTATTAAAGATATCAAGAAATCACCTCTGATGAAGGAGGTTTCACTTCTTAATGATGTAGTTTCTCAAAATTATGAGTTGTTTTTGCTTGTTATAGTGCTAATTGTGTATTGTGTCTATTGAAAATTCAAGAGCGATGGACCATAAATTTAACTGACAAATGTTCCAAAGGTGAGGTAGAGTTGAAAGCAATTACAAATTATTTAATATCTAAGCTGCAGTTAGGATAAGTAGTATGTACACGCATGGTTTTATGAGTGCTTTATCTTTATTTAGACATGTTTATGGAATATCACTTTCATATTTCTATGGATTCTGCTTTTGTTAATGTTGAGAAGAGAAGTCCCACATCAATGGAACTTATACTGGACTTCCTTTTCATGTTATAAAAGAAGTTCAGTGTTTCTTTAAGAACATCATTCCAAAATCTCTTCTTTTTCATTCATTTGACTAAGGAGAAGGATATGTAATTTTTCTTTCTTTAATAAAATTATAATTTTTTGCTTATTATCTGTTTTGTTTCTTCTATTTTAGTTGTGAGTACTTGTGCTATTATCTGATACCCAATAGTGGTGTGTGATGCTATTGTCATTAAAATAATGTTGTGTTAGTGGATATAATGTGGTAGTGTGAAAGTGCATGTCTAGAAAAGTTTTGGCCAAGAAACACTTAGTATTTAACGTGTCACCTCTCTTTCCTAGAAATACCCAATGCATTGGTTCACGTTCTACCTCCATTGTTCCAATAAACAAACGATACTATTCATAGTGAGAAGTGTATAAGTCTGTTTTAAAGTTATGACAACAAAATATAAAATAGTAAAGTTTAATGGGAATAGTTTGTCATTATGGGAACTGACAAATGAAAGCAATTTTGAGAAAGGACAATTGTCTAGCAGCGATTGAAGAAAAACCCATGGACATCACATACCAAAAGCGGAAGGAAATGAATGATAATGCTATTGCAAATTTGCACTTAGCATTGACAAATGCGGTTTTATCCAGCATTGTGGAGATGACTAACAAAGGAGATTTGGTAAACTTTCATCAAATTCTATGAGATTAAGTCACTTCTCACAAGAATATTCTTGAAAATTAAACTCTATATTCTTTGAATAACCGAGTCCACGTTAGTGACACGCCACGACAACAATCTAAATACGTTGTTTTCTAACTTTCAGTGGAAAATTACAACATAGTTGAAAATGAACGTGCGAAGCTTTACTACAAATTTTACCTGATTCATATGATCAACTCATCATTAACGTAAAAAATTACAACATTGATAGGCATTTAGACTTTGAGGATGTTGTAACATCCTAGCTGAATATTACTTATATAACATTAAAAATAAGATAAAAATAAATAAGAATCGCCTTTATTAAAATTACTTTCTCAAAAATGCGGGAAGATTTTTAACTATTTTATAAGCGCCAAAATATAACCAAAAGCATAAATGTGTTCAACGCTTACAAATAGTAAAACGATTACTAGTAACTGATTACACAACAATAAAAAATCCATAAATTAAGTCCATGTAAAATTCCCCATGTTGGCCCCTCTCTGGCTTTAAGTATCCACGTGTTCACCTGCATTAACATCTACTCCTATGTAACGAGTTACATGATCATCGCCAAACACACAGATAGGGTGAGCTCAAAATAAAAAATACATTACGAGGTACATTTCAATAACAATTTAAACCCCTAACACTTTTGATACACCCCAAACCTCAGACCCAAACATTCACATCTTCCTCTGGATGCCTCCTAATTCTACACTCTTTGATGATTACGTTGATCAATCCTTCCTGCCATGAGTGTCTACTTGCCCCTCCGACTACAAGCCACCACCTATAGTCCACATGCGGGAATAACTTTGTCACAGCCACAATTCGCAAACCAAGTGGAGTTCCCCAATACGAATCGTAATCCGTATTTGTTCCAACACTACCAAACTCGTTTGCTAACACTGAGGAGGGCAATCTTTCGGCACCCATTCGTACGAGTCACGATCTCGCACATCCACTAGACTTCCAAAACCACCAGGCTACAACCTCGAGTGGCCACGTGTTATCCCAATACAAGGTACACTCGCAACTAGGCCCTCAACAAAGCATCGCATCAAGACCTCCATCCAAAGTTGTATAGAATCCCTCACGTAATCCATCCTTGTATCTGAAATTGCCTAGCGCTTCACACGCGTCGCTAGGCAACAATAATAATGTAAAATTACTGGTTTATGCATCTCTAAAACACAGATCCTAATGAACCAACACTCAAAGCATGCAAATTTTAGAATAAAAATATATGTGTTTAATCGTAGCAACATTAATATTCAAAATTTATGAATACCTTGTTGCGGTCCCTCAAGATAAGTTAGATTTCATTACCTTTTATAATTTTTATATATAAAATAATTATACTTTAATTAGTTATGATAAAATATATATATATATATATATATATATATTTAATAAATGAAACCAAGATATTAATATTGCCTATTAATAGACAATATTAATATCTTGGTTTCATTTATTATATATATATATATATATATACTCACATATTCCTAAATATAAAATTTCATATACCACCATTGCTATAAACAATGCATATTTAGGTAAAGTCTATAAAAAAATACTTTATTATACATTATTTACCACATAATTCTTAACATAATATATATATATATATATATATATATATATATATATATATATATATATATATATCTATATAAACCCATAAGCTCTTTAAGACAAAATTCAATACACCACCGAATTAAAAGAATATTTTTTCATGTGAGCCCCACCCCAAAGCCTAAAGAATGGAAAGAACCCCACATTTTTTAACAATTATTACGTGAAAATAGCAAGAGCCAAAATGTTACAGGAAAAAGTAGGTGGCAGCACCAAGTGTTAAAAGTAAGAAAACATATATTAATGTGACACCTAAATAAAAACAAATATTTGACAAAGTTAAGAAAAGAGAAAATGAATTTATAGGTGTGTGGTCCCACTTATTAAAAAGTAGGTCTCATGCATTACGTGAATATATGATAAACAAAGGAAAACATAAGCTATATTACACTATTTATTTACGTGGGTCTGCACCATGGTTCTCCAAAAAAATAAAAGTCAACAGCGGCCCCCACAATCATGCTAACATCCAATCACAAAAGAAAGAGCAAGAACTATGCATAAGAAAAGTAAAGAACCGTGAATTGTATGCAATGTGAAATTTGGAAGGAATTTCCCACCCCGCCCCCACAATGAGATTCTATGGTTTTATGTCCTTTCTTTCAACCCCAAAGGTCTTGATTTATGCACCCATAAAACATCCAACCAAGAAAGCTTAAAGAAGAATGAAAAACAGAGATAAACCCCTTGCATCCCAAGATATGAAGTGAAAAGCGAGCATGTGGCTAAACTAATGTGACTATGAATCCCATGGTCTAAAGTGTATTCAATTTAATGTGCATCCGTAGGTCCCACCACAGTACTACACTAATTTATGAAATTGGTACTGCACCGTAAAAGAAGTATGGATTTCCAAATAAGACCAAAATTTAAACACAACCCAAACTATCCCATAACTAAACGAAATTGGCCATGCACACAAATGCAACATGCACCTAAAAGCTTAACTACTGGAACTAAAAAAAAAGCTACAAATGAATACTACTTTGTGCCACCAAATTAAGTGAGGGTTTCGTGATCTCGTAGCCCGAAAGGACATGGTGCATGGGTGCAAGTTTCATGTGAAAACCCACCAAAATTAACATGATCCATGCATAGCTATACATTCAATAACGGTCATGTAATGCAAGGATAATGAAAAATGTAAAAAGATGGAAACCAAAGTAAAGACTCTTGCATCAACCAAAACAAGAACACCACAAAATTGCATCCATGCACCACAAAACAAAATATATGTATACCCAGATTTATCCATATAGCATCCTAACGAGCGTTGTGGTAAACGAATGTAACAAACTACACAACACACACTACACCCACCCCACAAAGTTTCAAGAAGGTTGGAAAATGTTACTACCCATGAAAAAGGTGTACCCCCTTGCCTTTACAACCAAAACAGCGAGAACATTATACCTGTAACCCTCAACGTTAAATAGTAGTCCAACAAGGAAAAACAAGAAAGTTTTCGTGCAGACCATGGGTTTCAGAAACATCTACGCATGCAAGGATTCATGACTGAAAAAGATGTGTAAAGAAAAATAGAACAACAAAGTCAGCTTTTCCTACTTGGAAATTCCGCTAAAATTGCTCCAATATCCTTCTCCTTCACTCTATTATTGAACTCTTGAGACCTTCTTCCAATCGTCTCACACTCTCCTCACTCATTTCTCTAGGGTTCTAAACTCCTTAGGTGGCAGCCACACGAAATTCTCCTCTTCTCCCCCTTTTTCTACTAGCCCTAAAAACTAATTAAATTAAATTACAACAAAATTCAATTCCAATCAATTCCTTAATTGGTCCTTAATGCCTAATTAAGTTTCATTATCCCTCTTGTCTGTGTTCATAGCACTTACATTCAGCATCCCCAAGGCATACAAAAATAAGATGTTATGAATTCACTCTCACCAAGGTTCAAACTCATCACCATGCAATTACCAAGCCAATGCACAACCAATCAACCAACTCATATTTCATAATAATTCCAATATGTCTAGAAATTTCTAATCACTCATTATGATTAAGCATATAATAAAATAATACAATCCAAATAATCACAAAATAGGCACCCATAGGACTCAAACCCAAGTCCTTTTAATATAACCAAGTACTCTCAACCACTTGAGCTAATACTTTTCCATGTCATGAAAGTTAACATTAAATGTCATAAAGGCTACCACTACCCGCATTTACTAAATACTTATTTATTTAATTATTTAAATTTTTCGGGTCTTATAGATGTCATCAGAGATTTTTAGAGAAGAATCCAAGCAAAATAAAAAAGTAGATATGGTGGAAAGTTCAGAGCAAGTGGGAGTTAAACTCACGATAGATCAAAGTCTCAAAGTAAGAAGCATCTAAAATGCTACCATTGTGGCGAGAGGGTATATGTCAAGAAAGATTATTGGTACTCGAAGAATGGAGAAAAGAACTCTAAAGCATTAACCACACAAGGTTGTGCTGCAAGTACCTTGGAGGATGGTGATATTCTAGTTAGTGAAATAGTAATTAGCTCTAATGCTGGAAGACAAATACATGATAGGTGGAGAGTGGATTTAGGCATAACTTAGCACATGACTTCAAACCGAGATTGGTTTTATACTTATGAACCTATCTCAGGTGGATTTATTTTCATGAGGAATGGTCATGCCTTAGGGATTGTTGGAGTTGGTATTGTGAAAATAAAAATGTATGATGGTACTATTTGCATAGTTCAAGGAGTACGACATGTGAAACACTTAAAGAAGAATTTATTGTCTATTGAGCAATTAGATGACCTCGAGTGTAAGATTCATGCTGAAGGTGGATTCTTAAAAGTGGTGTCGTAGCTGAAATTGTGACAGGACGACGAAAATAATTTAAAAGATACAAAGATTCCCCACCATAGTTTATTATGAGAAACTACAAAAAAAAAATCTTAAAAAAAATGGTCTCTAATACCAAATTTGGGTTTGGGAGTCAGTTACGTATTGGGAAGATGTTAACACCCCACGTCTGTCCTAAGACGGGTTTCCTTTAATTAAGTATGCAAAATAAAAGTAGACTTTTAATCCCTTCCCATCATAGAAGGATGATATGTGTACAAGATCAAAAGACGGATATGTTGGTTAAGTGGTATCTTAATATTTGTTTTTCCTGAAAATCAAACAAAATAATGCATATACAAAATAATAAAGAATATTTTTATTTCTTTTTTACTTTTGGATCTAACAAACATTAACTTCACTCCTATGTATTCTCATTCAAAATAAAAAATCAGGGTTATGTAGTTCTTTTGGAAAGATTATTTGAAAAAATATTTAGAAAATGATATGATTTTTTTGAAAGTGAACTCGACAAGCTCACTCCAACATATTTCAATTCACAATGGAGTATTAGGGATCACATAGTTCTAAAATACCATTTGAGAAAATGTTGATTTTTAAATTTTGAAAATTTATATTATTTTTGATATTTTTTTGAATTATTTGAAATTAGTTATGACCAAATAAACACCAAAAGAAATGAGGAGAAATATCTTTTATGATTTTAAGAATAGGATATTTGTGACAAAAAATATTGAAAGAAGTTGTTATGAATATTAAAAATAAGCACATAAAATATGATAAAAATAATATAATACCAAATTGGGAATGCATAAATCAAAAGTAAAAAACTGGCAATGACATACCTTCAAAAAATTTTCAATCTCTCATTCTCTATCACTCTCACCCTTTCGTTACATATAGTACAACTGCCTTTTTTAGTTTTCTTTTTCCTTCCTTTTATACCCCTTTCTCCATGTGTTTTTTTTTTTTTCGAATAAGATGTTGAATTTTTTCTCTCCCCCTTTCCATTGACAAAGACTACTTGCTTATACACACACACACACACACACATTGTAATACAAATGTAATCCTAGTCTTAATTACAATGAATAATATAAGGAAGAAATTGGTCCTGATGGAAACATATTACAAAAATTGAACCATAGCATAATATCAAACGTATTGACTCTAATTATTACGATGAATATCGCTTGTATGTTTTTCTAAGTGGGAAATCTTGATGCAACACATCATGAAAAACAAATCATAGCATAATATGATACATATTGATTCTAATTATTATAAGGAATATTGCTTCTAATTTATTTGAATCGTGACATGGAAGAAAAGAAATAGCAAAATATTTTCTAATAACCATCTGACATGGAGATTATTTTGAGAGGAGTAAATAGCAAAAAATGAGGGTGAAGATATGTATAAAAGCCTTGAGCTTATGAAAATGGGTGTGATAGTTAAAAATAGATTGGGCATTCCTTTCTCTTTTCTTCTTTTCTCTTTTGTCTTTTTTTTCCTATTTTACTATTTTTATTATTTTTATTTTATTATACATTATTTTTATTCTTTTTGTGCTAAAATTAAAGTTTGAAAATCTTTAAAGCAAACTTATTTCACCCATTTTACCTATCATTAATTAAATCATATTTTTTTATTAAAAAAATTGTTTACCCGGGAAAAATTTGGTGTTGAGAGGTGTTGAGAGGGAATCTAGTAATTACAAAAGTAGATAAGATGATGACAAATTTGTATGTACTTATGGGAGATACGTTGCAAGAAGTTAATGCAATAGTTACATCAAGTCAAGAAAATGCGACGATGACGTGGCATCGTAAACTTGGGCAAATGTCAGAGCAAGGTCTGCAAATCCCTGTGGAATGTAATCTCTTACGCAAGCTCAAAGAGGTTGATTTACCTTTTTACGAGCATAGTAATAAGTTAATACAATAGTTACATCAAAGAGTCAAGAAGAAGCGATGATGACATGGTTGTTAGCACAAGTGACCTTAGTTTGGATTTAATGAAGCTAGTACATGAGATCATGTGTGATTGATGAAGTCTTGATGAATAATTGAAGTAATTTGTAGGTGTTCAAGCTTGAGGTATATTGAATTTGGAATTGACATGAAGATCACAAAGCTTGAAGTTTAGAATCAATTTGTAGATTTTATGACATAGTATAGATGTCTTTTGTCTTGTGTTTGTCCTTTTCAATTTGTTAAAAGGAGTTTTAACATCTTAAAAGGCTTGATGCATATAGTTCTAGTATGAGTGTATTCAATCAGTTGAATTGTTATGCAATCGGCTGATTTCACTTAAACCAACTAAAATCAATAAATTGTACGGATAAATCAACCTGTTGAATTTATAAGACCCGTGGAATTTAATTAATTAATTAATAAATGCAGGTAGTGGAAGCCTTTATGGCATTTAATACTGACATGTATAATGTGGAAAAATACTAGCTCAAGTGGTTGAGAGTACTTTATTGTGTGGAAGGACTTGGGTTCGAGTCCTATGTGTACTATTTGTGTGTATTTAATTCATTATTGTTTTTGATATATGTTGGATCATGATGAGTGATAACATAATTATAGAATTATGTTAATTATCACGAAACAAGAATTGGTTAATGGTTGTGCATGGAATTGAATTGGACATTGGCATGGTTAGGGGTTTAAACCTTGGTAGAATCAAATTTATATTTCTTTTTGCCAAAATTTTATTTGGCATGAATGTGGAAAGGCAAAGGAAACCCTAGCAGCCAAGAGGGGCTAGAAAACAGCCACTAATGGACCTTCAATGACAATTAAACTCCAAGTTTAATGTCATTTTCATTTTCCTTAATCATTACCAATTAAGACAATACTTAATAACCGATTAAGGGAAGGAGAGAAAGTTTTTAGTGGCCGCTATTGTGCTTAGAGAACAGAGAACGAAAATTGAGTGTGTACTGTGAGGATTGAGTGAAGCAAGGAGTTGAGTGGGGAGAGAAAGACAAGGTAGGCCATTGGTGATCAAGGGAGAACTTTCAAGTGTCAAAGTTTAAGCTAAGGAATCCAGGTTAGAAGAGCTGGACTACGCTGATTTTACGTGCTTTGATTAAATGCATGATGTATGTATTGAATATATGTATGATTTTCCCTCTACCTTGATCAATTTTCGCATTTATGGAAAATCCCAAAAATAGCCTTGCAGGCTATTCGTACTCGCCAGGCGACGCATCCCAGTTTGAGTGTTTTCTGGGTTCCTTTGAGGAACCGCCTAACGGTGAAACCTTGTACCACCAGGCGACACAAGCCTGTAACCCAAATTTCTGGGTTTTCTTGATGAACTGTCTGGCGGTGATGAACAACCGCCAGGCGACGCGAGTAATGTAGCTCAATTTTGATGATTTCGAGGTTCTGGATTGAGTTTGATTGGGGAAAATAGTAGCTTCAAATGTTAATTGCATGTTGAATTCTTATATGTTCTGAAATACATGAGTTTGGTGGTTATAATTGACGAGGTTGCCATGAACACCCTGTTAGGGTTGAAAATTGGGGGTTTTGATAATTTGAGTATAATTATAGTAAATTGGCAATGGAATTGTGTTGTATATAGTTAGGTTTGAACATTTATGTCACGATGAATATGCTCACGTACGAAATAGTGAAGATAAGCAAAGGAACATTTCAAGAAAATGTAGAAGAGTAGTGTAGGTGCAGAAATTCTGGGAATTTGCCCAGAACTGCATCCACCGCCTGGCGGCACGGGGCTTGGCGCCATCTCAAAGGACTGGATTTTTACATGGTTGCGAGAGTTGCTGATGATTCTGGGCTTTGGGAAAAGCAGGTTTATGCTACCTTTGGAGTTGGAAGTAGTAATTAGATGAAAGCATTGATGATGATAGGTGGAAACTAGAGGTGTGAATTATATGATTTGAATGGGAAGAGAATTTCATTACAATACAATATGAGTTGCAGTGTGAGTAGGGAATAGGTGTTGTATAAACCGCTGTGGTATTAGTCATAATAAGGTGTTGCTAGAGCAAAGTTAAGATTGCAAGGTTAATTGGATTTGTGAATTGGGAAGAATGGTATAAACATGGGTAGGTGCAATTGTTAAGTCATATGCAAATTGATGGAACTGAGTTTTTGATTGGGTAAACAGTAGAGCATAAAGGGTATGAGACTACAGTGACATGTTGAGTCTTGGAAAAGTTGAACCTAAGCAATCCTATATTGTTAAACTAGATTGTAGTTGGTTACTGGTGGATTATGATGGTTATGGTTTAAGGATATATATATATATATATATACACACACACACACACACATGTAAAAGGATTCAGTAACCTGGAAGTGTGCAATTACATAGCTAAAGTGGTGGAATCTAATTAAGAGTGTGCTAAACCAGTAAACTTGCCTTACTGGTGCAGTGCCTGGCGGCAAGTTTGGAATCGCCAGGCAGTAGCTGTAGTTCATAGAGCAACAGAGAAGGGTGGCGCCTAGAGATGGTAGTTGATCCGCCAGGCGATAGCCAATAAACAATGGGCTCTTAAAACGCGTGCGCCTGGCGGTGAGGGTGGTCCCGCCAGGCGATGTCTGCAAGTCTGGGTACCCTAAGGTGCTTGGCGCCTTGTGGCACGTGTCTCCCGCCAGGCAGTCTGGAGATGGGCAACGCCTGGTGCCTCGTGAGCAGTGTTAGGCGGCTTTGCTGCAGCAGATTGGTGTTATCCTTGCTATGATGTGCGTGATCTACAATGCTTTAGTGATGGCTTAAAGGTCAGCTTACTGGTATTCCTTGAGTTGTGGCTCAGAACGTATCCCTTGAGTTGTTGCTCAGGATAGGGGTTAAGCACGTGGATTCCTTGAGTTGTGGCTCATAATAGCATCCCTTGAGCTTTGGCTCAGAATATCATCCCTTGAGTTGTGGCTCAGGATGGCGGATGAACATGAGGAACTCTTGAGTTGTGGCTCAGATTGGTGAGTGTTGCCAGTGTGAGTGTGTTGGTTGTGGCCAGTACAGATAGGTCCAGATAGATTGGCCTCCTCAGTAATTAGCTGACGAGTTTGGTAGTCTAAGGACATTACGAACTACGTTCGTATTGGAAACTCCTCCTGACATTACGGTGTGTGATCCGTAGCATGGTTTCCCGCACATGCTCTATCGGTTGTGGCCAATAGGTATGGCAGCAAGACATCTTGAGGTACTCGCTAGAAGACATAGAACACGGTTAACATGGTTGTGGCCATGTGTTATGAAATCAAAGGATTAAATTCCTTTGGTGTGATTGTGTTATATATAAGTGTATTGTATATATGTTATTCTGTTAGCTCACCCTATCTGCTTGTGTTTGGCGATGATCGTGTACGCGGTACACGAGAGCAGATGATGTTGTAGGTGGATCTGGTGAGGTCTAGAGCCGCAACGGGGCTACACTGGGATTCAACTTTTTTTATTCGGAGTTTTATTATGTTTTGGAACAGTTGTAATAATTTACATTATTAGACTTGAATTTTATTATGGATTTCTTATGTTGAGTTGTAATAGAGATTTTGAGAATATTTATTACTATTATAAAGTTTTAAATTTCCCACATTTTTGGGAAATGATGTTTTAATAAATGAAGTTGATGTAATATTTCTTTACTTATAATTTAAAATCCGTAATATCTGATCGGGATGTTACAAAATTCACTTATGATCAGGCTATATTAGCTACTTTTTCAGAGAGTGGAGTAACTTTGATGAAGATGTTACCACCTCATAAAGTTCCAAGGAGGCCAACCGTAGGAAGATCACTAGGAGCATGACAAAAGGGAAGGTATTATCCTCTCTATCTTTATTTTGCATTTCTTTAGTTTCAATTTCTTAAAGTTGGTTGTGGTTGACTATTTTGAGTTGACTTGTTGACCTTGACTTAAGGGTGGACTTGTTGACCCAAGATTAGCTTAACCTTACACCAACATGCTAATAAATTCCTTAATTTGCTTTTTGTAGGAATAAGAAATGAGGAGGACCACATGGGACACACTTGGCGTCCTAAGGAAGAGAGAGAAGGAACAAGACTTTTTAGAAGCATCTAGAAAGGGGAGACCCACATGCCTTGGACATCAAGTCTTGTAGAATGTTCTAGAACCCTCCTTTGGGAGCCTTGGCCATGAAGACTTGCCACCTAGAAGGTGTGGACGAAATTTCACCCATGTGCACCCTATGTTCACCTACTTTCTAGAACATGCTAGGTTTCTTTTGTAACCTTCTACTTTGTTGTTTTGCTAAGGGGCCCCCTAGACTTGTCTATTTAAGGGGACCTCTAACACTTGTACAAGGGTTGAACATTTTGGAGAAATTATACACTTTGTGTTTCAACCTTTTGTGAGAGCATTCCTCCTCAGGGAATGGAGTTCTTTCAAGCCTTATCTTGCCTTGGCAAGTGGCGGCACACACTACTCATCTTCAAGGTTGCCATGGCTTCTTCTAGCCTAGCCTTGTAGTGGCGTGAATCCTCCATTCCTCCTCTTTCCCTTGTTTTTCATTTTATGTTTCTTTACTCTTCTTGGTTTATATTGTTTCTATTATATGTTTTTCCTTTTGGTTTCTTACTCTCCATCAATCCCTTATCCTCCTCTCTAGAACCTCGAAAAGGAACCTTCAGATCTAGATAGCTTGCTATCTTAATGTCCAGTGGCGATTTCCTTTGTTTTCTTAATCAATCATCACCATATTCATTAATCTTCTAAAAGGAACAAGATAATCCTACATCATTTGGTATCTAGAGCTTTGGTTGTCCTTGAATATGGTGTTTTCATGTTCTAACCTTGTGTTTTGTAGCTATCTTTGAATGGTCCACATAAAAACAATGTTGGCAACAACATGTGCATTTTTGAAAAAATACTGCAGCAAGCTAAGTGGTCCAAAACACTTGGGTTGTTTATTTTGACCACACTTGGTCACGAGTTTCTTATCATTTGCTAACCAACTTCTTTACTTGTCTCGAATTTTTGGAGTTGTTTTGTAGGAAAGCATGGATTTGTGTCGGGTTTTGGAGGATGCAAGAGAGAGAGAAGGTTTGACTTCTGCATACTCACCTCAAGTGGTGACTCTCGTGGCATATCAAGGGACCATCATTGATGTCACTAGCCTCCTCCAACAAATGGAACTTAAAAGGCAAGAAGATAGGGAACAACAAGAGAGAGCCTTTCAAATGTAGATGCGACAACAAATGCAACAAATACAACAAGTGCAACAACAAATTCAACAAGTGCAATACCATTAACAAATCCAACCAAAAGAGGAAAAAAAGGCAATGAGGCGATCTCCTTTCGTGGACTCCTATGGAAGTGAGGAAAGAATAAGAAGGCCCGGAGGGGGTGGAGAAAGAAGGCACCAAGTGTAACATCAAAGGCAACCTCCCCCCATCAAAATCCCAAAGTTCAATGGAGAACATGACCCCAATGCTTACATGAAGCGAGAACAAAAAGTGGATCAAATTTTTAGCATTCATAGAGTTAGTGATCATTGGAGGCATCAATTTTGTATGGATAGTTATAACCAAGAGCCACTCGCGGCTTCTTGGATGGACATTAATGTTAAAATACGCGAATGTTTTATACCTTCCTATCATAGGAAGGAGACTCTTTTGAAACTCCAAAGGCTTGAACAAGGGTCTATGTGTGTTGAAGAATATTTCAAATTGATGAGGTCCATACTCTTAAAGGTAGGACTCCATGATGAGGATGAAGAAAAGAAAGTCAATGGGTTTGTGAGTGGTCTAAGGAGGGAAATTCAATATGTAGTTGACTTGTATGAGTACTCCACTCTTAGCAAAGTTTTGCACTTGGCCTTGAAAGTTGAAAACCAATTGAAAAGAAAACATTAGACCAAGAAGAGTACTTCATACAATGACTACTACTCTAAACCTTGGAAAGGTAAGGAGAAAAAGGATTTTAAAACACCTTCCAAATCCTCCCAAGACCCCACACCTAAACCCAATTCGACTATGACTATGCATGATAAACCAAATTCTTCTCAAGAGCCAAGAACTAGTTCTATCAAATGTTTTAAATGCTTAGGCTTTGGACACATAGCCTCCAATTGTCCTTCAAAGAGGAACATGTTCTTGAACTCTAAAGGAGAAGTTGAAAGTGAACATTCCCCTCCCTCTTCCCCCAAGAGTAGTTCATCACACACTTCTTCCCTTTCAAGTGAAGATGAGATCAAACCTCATGAAGGAGGTCTTTTAATTGTAAGGCGCATGTTGAGCTAAGTCCCAAAGGAATTTGAATCTCATAGGGAAAATAGTTTTCATACAAGATGCCTCATCAACAAAAAGACTTACTCCCTCATTATTGATGGTGGAAGTTGTGTTAATGTGACTAGCACAAGGGTAGTGGACAAGCTTGGCTTGGACACCATCCCTCCTGTCAAGCCCTATAAACTATCTTGGTTAAGTGAAAATGGTGAAATAAATATGGATAAACAAGTTCTCATCACTTTCTCCATTGGGAATTACAAGGATAATGTTATGTGACTTAGTGCCCATGGAAGCAACTCACATACTTCTTGGAAGGCCATGGCAATTTGACAAAAAAGCTTTCCATGATGGTCATTCCAATAAATTTTCTTTTAACTTCTAAGGCAAAAGAATCACATTACTACCTTTATCCCCCAAAGAAGTAAGTGATGACCAAAAACAAATGTTTGAGGAAAGAAAGGAAGAGAAGGCACAACTAATGGCACACACCAAGGAAACAAGGAAAAGCTTGATCTCCTTCAAAAGAGCTAAAAAGGTAATGCTTTCTCAAAAACAAGTTTTTCTTGCTTATCCAAGTGAGTCTTCTCCTTCCTTTCAAAACCCTCCTCCTAAGTGTCTGAAGACTTGTCTATAGTCTTAGATGAATTCAAGGATGTGTTCCAAGATCCCCCAAAGGGATTTCCACCTCTAAGAGGTATAGAACATCAAATTGACTTCATCCAAGGATCATCTTTGTCCAATAGGCCAGCCTATAGGACCAATCCCGAGGAGGTCAAAGAAATTCAAAAACAAGTCAATGATTTGTTAGAAAAAGGATGGGTGCAACATAGTATGAGTCCTTGTGCTATGCCCGTGATCCTAGTTCCAAAGAAGGATGGAACATGGAGAATGTGTATAGATTATAGGGCCATCAATAATATCACCATCAAATATAGGCATCCCATCCATAGGTTAGATGACTAGCTTGATGAGGTTCATGGTGCAACCATCTTTTCAAAGATAAATTTGAAGAATGGTTGCAACCAAATAAGAATCAAGGAAGGAGATGAGTAGAAAACCTTCTTCAAAACCAAGTTTGGATTGTATGAATGGCTAGTCATGCCCTTTGGGTTGACTAATGCACCAAGCACTTTCATGAGGCTCATGCATCATATGCTTAGGGAAAATTTATTGTGGTCTATTTTGATGATATACTCATCTATAGTATGTCTAGAGAAGACCATCTTCAACACTTAAGGAATGTGCTAAGTACCCAAAGAAAACAATCTTTATTTGCCAACATGGAGAAACACGTTTTTGGCATGGATCACGTGATTTTCCTTGGGTTCAAAATTAGCAAACATGGGGGTCCATGTGGATCAAGAGAAAGTCATGGCCATCAAAGATTGGCCCACACCTAGGAATGTTAGTGAACTAAGGTCCTTTCATGGGTTGGCTAGCTTTTATAGGAGATTTGTGTCAAATTTTAGCACCATAGTCGCACCCTTAAATGAGTTGGTAAAGAAGGAAGTTGACTTCAAGTGGAGTATTGATCAAACAAAGGCTTTTGAAACATTAAAAGATAAATTGATCAAAGCACCACTCCTAGTCCTCCCCAACTTTTCCAAGACCTTCGAAATAGAGTTTGATGCCTCCAGTGTGGGCATTGGGGCCGTGCTCCTCCAAGAGGACCACCCCATAGCCTACTTTAGTGAAAAACTCAAAGGAAGTCATCTAAACTACTCTCTACCTATGATAAAGAGTTTTATGCTCTTGTGAGGACCTTGCAAACTTGGCAACATTATCTTCTATCTAAAGAATTCTTGATCCATAGTGATCATGAAGCTCTTAAGTTTTTGAAAAGTCAAGGCAAACTTAACAAAATACATGCAAGGTGGGTAGAATTCCTAGATCAATTTCCATATATGATTAAACACAAACAAGGAAAGGCCAATATTGTGGCGGATGCCCTTTCAAGAAGGCATACTCTCCTTTCCATGCTTGAAACCAAATATCTTAGCTTTGTTCATATTAAGGAGTTGTATGAAAAGGATGATGATTTCGCTTTTATCTATGGGGAATGCCACCAAGGGGGAAGCAAAGACTTTTATCTTTCCAACCAATATCTCTTTAAGGGTAAAAAGTTTTGCATTCCCCAAGGGTCTCTAAGAGCATCACTCATAACAGAAGCACATGAGGGAGGCTTAATGGTTCACTTTGGGGCTAACAAAACTCTTGAAGTCCTCAAAGAACACTTATATTGGCCTTACATGCCCAAGCATGTTGATAGGCATTGAAATTCTTGTCTAGCATGTCTAAGAGCCAAATCCAAGGTTCAACCTCATGGTCTCTACATGCCCTTACCCATCCCTTCCAAGCCTTAGGTAGACATTTCAATGGATTTTGTTCTAGGGCTCCCAAGGACTAGAAAGGGTAGGGATTCCATCTTTGTGGTAGTGGATAGATTTTCTAAATTGCCCATTTTATTCCATGCCACAAAGTTGATGATGCAACACATACTGCCAATCTCTTCTTCTAGGAAGTAGTGAGACTTCATGGCCTACCTAGGACCATTGTAAGTGATAGAGACATAAATTTCTTGAGCCGTTTTTGGAGGACCTTGTGGGGAAAACTTGGAACCAAACTCCTCTTTTCCACCACTTGTCACCCCCAAAGTGATGGTCACACCGAGATGGTCAATAGGACTTTGGGTCAACTATTAAGGTGCATGATAGTCCACAACACTAGGGAATGGGAGGCGCTTCTTACCCATGTAGAGTTTGCATATAATAGGGTTGTGCACTATACTACCTCCCACTCTCCCTTTGAAATAGTGTATGGTTTTAACCCTTTAACTCTTCTTGATCTTCTTCCACTTCCCACTCAAGAGGCATGGACTTGCCAAGATGGGAAGGCAGAGGCTAAAATGATCCAATACTTGCACACACAAGTCAAGGAAGCCATTGAAAGGAAGGTGAAGAAGTATCAAGGATTAGGCAATGAGGGAAGAAAGCAAGTCCTTTTCAAGGAAGGGGATTGGGTATGGCTTCATTTGAGGAAGGAAAGATTTCCTACCCAAAGAAAGTCCAAACTTCTTCCAAGAGGGGATGGACCTTTCCAAATCCTCAAGAGGATCAACAATAATGCCTATGAGTTGGATTTGCCTTCAAGTTACTATGTAAGCAACTCTTTCAATGTAAGTGACCTCTCTCCTTTTGATATAGGGCTTAAGAATTTGTGGTCGAATTCTCTCCAAGAGGGGGAGGATGATAAAGATGTGACCACCTCATAAAGTTCCAAGGAGGCCAACCCTAGTGATGAGTCATTATTTTCCTCCATTCCACTAGCCTTTGTGTACCCATTTGACAGTTGTTCAATGCTTAATTGTTCATCTTTAGTGTGTTTTCATCTGTTGAACTTTATTGGGTCATTGTTCCGAATTTGGACTAATTTCACATTATTTGGCCTAATTTTCATTTTTAATTATTTTTAGGTATTTGGGTGAAGCAAATTTTGAAGCTTGGACATTAATATTCAGTTGAAGAGAGTCACCACATCATTGCCACATCATTTCCACGTCATCTGAGTGAATGGGCCAACATGTGAGGTCCAATAGTGACATTTTTGTAATTCTGCAGCCCATAATGGCAATTTTGTAAATATGAGTGGCAGATTTGATGTGACCACGAAATTTAGGTCTTTTCCTTCATGCAGTCGCACTCTTCTTCCTCTCCATTCTCTCCAACCTCCATTTTTTATGTTTTGAAGCTTTGGAAGGTGACCCATGGAGGCACAAGCTGATTTTTCACGTTTTCCACTCGTTTTTGACATTTTATAAGTCATGGACAGCACCTAATTCTTGTATTCACGTTTTATACGCCTTGGGTAACATTTATATTAAAGCATTTATGTTTTTCAGTGTTGTTTTCATTCATCCCCTATTTCTCTTTCCTCATTTCCGTTTGTTGCACCATTTTAAGTTTTCTACACTAATTTGAAGTCATTTGAATGGTTGAATCACAATTTATGGTGAACCCTAATTCGAATTTCATGGCTTTCTAATTTAATGTATTGACTACTTGAAGGAGATGCAATTGAACTTTGAGGTTTTGTTTTGAGTTCGTGTTTTGTCTCTCTTTCATCTTGATTTTGTGGTGAATGGTTACTTTTAATCTGTTAATACTTAATTTCAGATTGGGTTGCATGTTCATGTTGATTTCGTTCATGCTTAATGAATTGGATTAACTGTCACAGATGAATGGATGTATGCATTGCTTAATTGCATATTGAAACACGTTTTTAACCCTCACTTAGTGGGTATGGACGAGTGGATTGGGTGAGACAAAAACCTTAATTACGTGACCTGTGATGAGTAAAATTTGCATTCAAATTCAAGGAGTCAATACTGATTTTAATTCGTTCTATTAACATTGCAAAACTGTTCATAATTCTACAATCTAAATCTGCCAACCCCCCTCCCTGTGTTATTGTGTTGTGTCTAAATCTGGAAATTGAAGCTTTGGACGAAAGTATTGGTCGCTGGAAGACGACTTGGTTCAACTGTCACATACTGCATTTTAAGTGTTTTAATTTGGTGGGGTACAACCTTTATCACCTAGGAGGATCACTAGGAGCATGACAAAAAGGAAGGTATTATCCTCTCTATCTTTATTTTGCATTTCTTTAGTTTAAATTTCTTAAAGTTGGTTGTGATTGACTATTTTGAGTTGACTTGTTGACCTTGACTTAAGGGTGGACTTGTTGACCCAAGATGAGCTTAACCTTAAACCAACATGCTAATAAATTCCTTAATTTCATTTTTGTAGGAATAAGAAAGGAGGAGGACCACATGGGACACACTTGGCGTCCTAAGGAAGAGAGAGAAGGAACAAGACTTTCTAGAAGCATCTAGAAAGGGGAGACCCACATGCCTTGGACACCAAGTCTTGTAGAATGTTCTAGAACCCTCCTTTGGGAGCCTTGGCCATGAAGACTTGCCACCTAGAAGGCGTGGACGAAATTTCACCCATGTGCACCCTATGTTCACCTACTTTCTAGAACATGCTAGGTTTCTTTTGTAACCTTCTACTTTGTTGTTTTGCTAAGGGGCCCCTAGACTTGTCTATTTAAGGGGACCTCTAACACTTGTACAAGGGTTGAACATTTTGGAGAAATTATACACTTTGTGTTTCAACCTTTTGTGAGAGCATTCCTCCTTAGGGAGTTTAGTTCTTTCAAGCCTTATCTTGCCTTGGCAAGTGGCGGCACACACCACTCATCTTCAAGGTTGTCATGGCTTCTTCTAGCCTAGCCTTGGAGTGGCATGAATCCTCCATTCCTCCCCTTTCTCTTGCTTTTCATTTTATGTTTCTTTACTCTTTTTGGTTTATATTGTTTCTATTATATGTTTTTCCTTTTGGTTTCTTACTCTTCATCAATCCCTTTTTCCCCTCTTTAGAACCTTGGAAAGGAACCTTCACATCTAGATAACTTGCTATCTTAATGTCTAGTGGGGATTTCCTTGGTTTTCTTAATCAATCATCACCATATTCATTAATCTTCTAAAAGGAACAAGATAATCCTACATCAAACTTTTGAGATTTGTTAGCGCGAAAATAGTGAATCCAATTTGGAAAACTCTCTCTCTGGATTACACAATGTGCAACTCGTGATTGAAGATCTTTGAATCTTGGAGCAAGTTTTTCTTGGTTTTGAAGCATTGAAGAATGTGTTTTGGTTGGCTAGGGAGAGCCACCACCAAGGTTTGGTTGTTCTTATGCTTCTAGGTGTTTCATGGTGTGATTTCAGGTCTACAAGTGGGATCTTGTTGTGTAGGGGTTGAGATTCTTGTGGAATTCAAGAATCTTGGTGTTTTGTTATATTCAAAATTGTAATCTTTGAGGGACTGTGTAATTCTTTTGATATAGTGCATTATCAGACTCAAGTTGTCATGATAAACTTGATGTAGCTCAGATTTGAGTGAATTAGTACAAAAACCATTGTGTGATTCTCTCCTCCTTATCTTGTTCTTCATTTAATTTTCAAGAAAACTTGTTTAATTAATCTTTGTAAGGTTTTCGTGTGTTTTAATGTAATATGCTGGTGCAATTTAGTTTCATATATCAATTGGAATTAATTTTGTATGATAAAACATGTTGTTTGAGTGAGTTTGATGTTTTTGCACTTTTCTATAGAATTTTCCAAAATATCAGTTAGTTGATTTTATTTTCAATATGTTGAATCATACTATATGAACAAATTAATTTGTTTTTTTGTTTTTCCATCGACTAAAATGTGTGGTCCTGCAACATTAAACATTTGATTTGTTGGTCAATTGAATTCAAACAGAAAGGATTTTTACAAGTTTTAATTGAGCATATTTTTAAGTACTCAGCCAATTCAACTCCCTTCTTGGCTAAGAAAGTCATTTTAAATCTACAATTGCATCTTAGAATTAGGCATATGTCAAAGGGAGGTCTACAAATCCTTACGAAACATAATCTCTTACTCAGGCTCAAAGAACTTGATTTACCTTTTTACGAGCATTGTGTGATAAGCAAGTGAGATAGATTGAAGTTTGCTAGAGTGGCTACCAAAAGCAAAAACATATTATACTCAGTTCATTCTAATGTGTGGAAATCACCAGAGTTATCCCTAGGAGGGTCAAAGTATTTTGTGTCAAATGATGATTACTCAAGGAGAGTGTGGGTGTACCCTCATCAAAAGGAAGTCAAATGTGTTTCCAATATTCAAGGAATCCAAAACATGAGTAAAGCTTGAAACTATGAACAAAATTAAGTACTTGGGCTATGCTAACAATGTGAAAGGGTATCGCCTATGGGATATCACTACCCACAAGGTTATTGTTAGTAAGGATGTAATGATACTCCAACCAGCAGACTTTAAAGAACAGGAAAACTTGGTTTGAGGGTTCATCAAATCTCTTATGGTTAAAAGCGGGCGCCCAAGTGTTCATACAAGAGATTGGATTCTTTCGTCGTTAGCCTTGGTTACAAGAGATTGAGTTTAAACTGTTGTACTTATTACAATAGGTTTGGTGAGGATGATTTTATCATCTTGTTGTATGTGGATGACATATTGGAGGTAGGCCCTAACAAAGCTCGAATCCAAGAATTGAAGGTATGGTTAGCTAAGGAGCTTGATAAGAAGGACTTGGGACCAACCAACAAGATTCTAGGGATGCAGATCAACCAAGACATAAAAGATAAAATTTTTTGGCTTTCTCATAAGAAATACTTACTAAAAATACTGCAATGCTTCAACATGCAAGATTGCAAGTCAATTTATACCCCTTCCTATCAATTGTTGCTCATGTATGAGTCCTAGTATAAGAACTTAGACAACTTCAAGATTAATTAAATAATTATTTAATAAATGCGGGTAGAAGGAGCCTTTAAGGCATTTAATGCGGAGTGCTATGATGTGGAAAAGTGCTAGCTTATGTGGTTGAGCGTACTTGGTTTGTGTGAGAGGACTTAGGTTCAAGTTCTATGTATGTCAATTGTGTGTTATTTTAATCTGTGCATTATTTTGTTAATATATTTGAGGGTGAGACGTGATAATATAATCCTAAAATTTTAGGAATTATCACGAAACATGATTTGGTTGATTTGGTTATACACTGGTGTTGTAATTGGAAGGTTGTGGGTTCAATCCTTGTTGAGAACTAATTATCTCTCTTTTTGCCAAATTTTCCTTTGACATGGATATGAAAGGGTTTAGAAACCCTAGCAGCCAAGAGAGGTAGATTAGAGGGCTGAAAAACATTCTCTTTATGAGCCTTGATTAACCATTAAACCACCATGTTAATGTGAATTGATGCTCATTAACTTCCATTAGTGATAAATTCGTTTTTCTATTTAAATACATGAAATTAAGCTAGGAAATGTTTGGTTAGAAGGATCCTGGAATTATCATTGAGCAGAGGGTATTGAGAGTGAGTGAGGGAGTGTTCTTGAACGTGAAAAGAAAGAAGGGAAAGCTGAAATTCGTGCAGCAAGGAAGGAAGGCTCTTGGACATCATCAAGAAAGGGTTAGAATATCAATTGGAGTGCGAATTCCAGGTTAGGGGAGTTCCTATTACGTGTTTTTAATTTTTGCTATTGTATAATCATGTGTTCTGAGTCATGTTTGAAATGTAAAACATGTGAATTCTGGTCTGTTAGCGTTTCTGGATTTTTCCAGAAATCGCCTGGCGATGCAAGAACTGCCGCCAAGCGGCATATGCATTTTGCACCAGGTTTCTGGGTTTCTTGATGAACCGCCGGGCGGCTGAAGGAGAACTGGCAGGCGGCACGAACTGGGTTGCCCAGTTTTCTCTCTTTGTTAATGTTTCCGTGGTGTGATGATGTTGGGATTGAAATTCTATTGTGCATAAATCATTGGCTTGATGAATTATTGGTTGTATTGAGTCGTTGCGAAAATTGCATAAATCTTTGTTTGATTGGGTATGAGAGGTTACGCTGGAATGAGAGATGAGATAATATGCAAATTCGTGAATGGGAAGCGTTAGGGATGAACCATAATCCCAATAACTAGGATCGTATCCTATGGAGTCAGAAATTGATGGAAATCAGAGTTGTTGTGAAGGGGTAAGGTTCGCAGGTGCAGGAACCGCCTGGCGGCACCCCTTCGGCTGCCAGGCGCCATACTAGTGGTGCGTGGTGTTCTGATTCACGAAAAACGTTATTTTTCGTATTTTTGCGGAACAGGAACCGCCCGGCAGTAGTTTTGTACCGCCAGGCGCTAGGCTACTGATTCTTTCATGGTCTGCGCAGTTTTTGTAAAACTGAATTTCCCGATTCGTTAACCGTCCGATTTAGGTGAAATTTTGGAAGGTTTTTCACAACATGTTGTTCTTCACTTTGAACGGTGGAGATTTGAATTGGATACCTGCAGAGGGAGATATACGTCACTCATGATTGGGTGTTTGAATTCCCTAATAGTATGATTACTAATGGGTGATTAAGTGTGCTCAAGTGTTGATATGGCTTTGATTGGTGAATGTATATATATAAACATATAGATGTGTGATTGATGAGTATGTTTATGGTAGTGCTTGTTGAAACATGTTGAATATATGAACCTATATATGTTAGCTCGAATGTATGATGTTATAAGTTGTGCAGGATAGGCTGTAGGGCAGGACTATGAGCAGGATAGGCTCATAGGGTTAGACCACATATGGGTTAGTTTCGTGGGAGCACAGTGAAGTCCCAAGACCTAGTTCATGCATATGACTCACGAAGGACTTTGAGATCAAGGATGGGTAATTTGAAAATAATGAAATATGTTAGTGGTGTTATTTTCATTGGGATGGAGGGCATATTTATTTTATGTTTATATGTCTATCTATGCATAGCTCACCCTATCTGTGTGTGTGTGTGGCGATGATCTGGTAATTTATTATCCGGGAGCAAATGATGTTTCAGGTGAGCCAGGAGCTGCATAGAAGCGGAGAGTGGGAACAGAGATCTTGGGATTGTTTATAAAGCATTTTTAAATAACTTTTTGTAATTTCATTATGGTTTTGAACAATAAATTTGTAATCGGAGGATTTGAGTATATTATTAATACTTTATTTATTTATGTTGGAAATTAAATTTAAAGGATTTGAATTTTCCCGTGTTTTTTTGGGAAATGCTTTATTTAATAAATTATGTATTTATTTTTGCCTATTTATTTTATTTTATTTTTATTTTATTTTAAGTAATATCCTATCGGGATGTTAAACCTAGTAGTGACACGAAGAGGATAGAGATGTCTTGAGTATCATTTACATCTCTGGTGGGTAGCCTTATGTATACTATGATTTTTACAAGACCAAACATTGCACAATAAGTGAGAATGGTTAGTAGATTCATGGAAAATCTGACTGGAGAGCATTGAAGTACTATTAAGAGAATCTTGAGATACATAAAAGGAACCTTAGGTGTTGTGACAAATGGAAAAGAACAAAGCATGGTGTAAAGATTTGATTAATTTCATCAAAATCTTCAAGTGGGAGATTATGAGAAGAGAAGTACCACATTGGTGGGAACTTACCTTGGGGGCTTAATTTTCACGTTATAAAAGAAGCTCAGTGTTTCACTAGGAACATCATCCTAAAGTTTCTTCCTTTGGCTTATTGCTTGAGAGAAAAATTAAGAGAGAATATTAGTCTCTCCTTTAAGAGAGATAATGTTAGTTTCTCCTTAAGGTTCTCCTTGAATTTGTTTATCCTTTTTCCAAGAGAGAATTTGTCAATGTTTTCTCCTTAGGCTAGAGGGAAAGGTATGTGGCTAGAGGGAAAGGTATGTAATTTTTCTTTCTTTAATAAAATTACATTCTTTACCTATTATTTGTTTTGTTCCTTTTATTTTTCACCTTTTATTTTGGTTGTCAGTACTTGTGTTATTACTCTAACACCTAACAAATCCTAAAGTTTAAAGGGTTTCTTGTATCAAAAGTCTTTCGTTTCAAGAAAGCATGTTCCATTGTAGGACGACAGTACAAAGGAATGGTTACCACTAGATACTCGCTTGAGAGGGAGGTGTCCTAACGTAGAAGGACTCACACTTGAGGGAGAGATTGTTAGGAATTCAAGGTGAGTCTAAAGTTTCACATCGACTAAAAATGAATAAGACGACTAGTATATAAGTAGAATGACCCATAAACTCATTGCCTTAAGGTTTTGGGTTAAAATGGTGTTTTAATCTCTTATATAGACTTGTTCACCACTCATTGGTACAAATTACTCAGAAATGCATAATTCTTTCTCATTGAATGTACCGATGTGTTAAGTTTGTTTTATATACAAAAGTCTATATTAATTATGCATGGAGTCCTTCCATCATGTATCTGTATGTGGTTTTGTAAGCGCGTGGCATTGTCATTCTCTACATGTATTAGTTTTTGTAGTTTTAATTATTTTCATAGGGGAGTCCATTTGTAGTCCTTGCATGCTATGTATGGCCTTTATTCTTTATTTTCATAAGAGACATTTGCCAACTTATGGATTTTATTTAAGTTATTTTTTTTCCTTTCACTTTTATGGTTTACTAGTAGCTACAATAAGCATTGACAAAGAGTCTCTACTGTGATTATTGTCATTTTAAGTATATAAATGCATGAAGTGTTTCCCATTGTTATGCCTTTTCTTAAGCAAAAATTATTTTTTGACAAACATTTTTTTGACAAAATTACTAAATAGAGTAATTTTTTTTATTTTTTTATGGAAGTTACAAAAATAAAGTAATAAAGTTTTGGGTTTTTTTTACCAAAAATGGTTGTTTGTCAAAGTTTGTCAAACAAAATTTTGTTAAACTATCATTCCCCTTTCTTAAGTTGATTGACTTGTGATGTTTTAAGGAAAAGAAGCTATCATGATTTCCTATGCATGAGTGTTTTTTTTTTTTTTTTTTTTTTTTTTTTTTTTTTTTTGGTTTCAAATAGGTGCAAATGTGTAAATGACATGTGTGAGCTGCTATTTCAATAGTGTTTGAGTTGCTATTTCAATAATACTTAAGGAATTGCATAAAAAGTAAAAATAAAAATAATGGAAGGAGGGTGATTCAAGAGTTTGAGAAGCCTAAAACAAACTTAAGAATGAGGTCTTTTAGTTTAAATTTATTTTTCAAGCATTATTTTTTTATGCAAAAATTATCATAATCAATTTCATTTAATTTTCACACTGTTTTCCAATTTCAACTCAAGTTCATCGCTTATTTCATTAGAGATCGCATCTCTATTATCTAGTATAAGGTTAAACCCTGACCTAGTTAATAGTTCTGCAATTCAATCTAAGTAAAAATTTATGTTCCTCATCAAAATATATGTAGAAAAACTCTCAAAACTCATAAATAAAAAAGTATTGAAAAACAAAAACGAACAAAAAAAACACATTTTTAATACTAATATGAATTTTTCAACAAATAGAATAAAAACACCAATACAGCCAGAAAGAAAAACATACTAAACTCTAGAATAGAGGTAAGGAAGGGGAGGCAAAGACTGAAATTAGTAAATGAGAAGTCATATAGATAAAAAAAGAAAATAAAAATAAAAAATAATTATAAAAAATATAATAACTAATATTTCTTTTTTCCTAAACAAAATTATAATTTATTAAAAAAAATTAACTCAATAAATATCATTTTTAATACCAATAAAAATTAACAAATACTAATAATAATTTAATAGAGGTATATTGGTATTATGCAATTATTTTTAGGTTTTCTTAAAGCATAATTTTATAATTAATTTAATTATAAAATATTAATAGTAATAAAAAATAAAAGTTTTTATTTTTTTAGCCTGTGGTTATTGCTTCATTCTTGATGGTCCTATGTGGAAGTGAACATGCCTTCATGTTATTGGTTGGATTCTATACAGCACTGTTCCATTATGCGTGGGTTTTACGTTGCATTCAAGGCACACAAAAAATACTATTGGATTTCTTCATTGATATTAATTTCATGGCATTTATTATATGAATGAAATATTTTGAAACACAGCATGATATATTTGAAACATATGTGAGGTGTCATTTGGCCTTGGTTAAAAAAAGGGCGTGGGCTCTGTCTTGGAAGTGTATTAAATATTGTGGTGCAGTGCTTTAGTGTTTCCATGTTCCTTTATTGTTTGCATATTGTTATCAATGTCTGTACATGAAGCATCTCATCTGCGCATGTTTATCCAATTATGTCTTTTTCCTTTTATATATTATTTTATTGATTTTATGATTATGCATGCTAGATTTCATAAAAGTTATAGCCTAGTTCTAGTTCAATGTCCAAGTATTAAAAATCTTTCTAAAATTATGTTAAAAAAATAATGATTATGAATTTTTTTTTCTTTAACATAATTTTGACAATCATAATAATTATAATAATTATGAAAATTTATTATTTATTGGGTGGAGTCTCTCATATTCATTTGATGTAGAATTTTCATTCATATAATATATGTTGAGTCTCAGGTTCATTTATAATTAAATTGACATTCATAATTGTAAGACTCAAAAAGAATGATGAAATGAAAACTATCATTACAATAAAATCATAAATTAGAAACTAATTTAAAAAAAAATTAGTTACTATAATGACCAATTTAGATACCAGTTTACAAAATTAAAAATTATTGATTACTAAAATAATCACTATTACAAATAAAAAATTATAATCGATCTAAATTAGTTACTAATTATTTAAAAACCAATTTAGAAACTAAATCATTTTGGCAGCCAAAACTAAAGGCGGCAAAACGGGTTGGGCCCAACGGCCCAACTCAAGTTAAAAGGGATGACTTAGGCTAAAGATTTCAACCCGTTAGTCCGTTCTGACACATCCTGTCCAGTCTGTCCTGACCCGTTGTCCCGTTTTAAAAAAATAAAATAAAATAAAAATAATTAAAAAGATTAACTTTTTATATTATATTATTTAAATGTGTTAAAATATATATATAATAGTATTGTAATTTAAATCATTAACAACCACAAATTAAGTTTCAATTATTAGTTATAATTGAATAATTTAATATGTAAATTTTATAATTATTTTAATTTATCTAATTAAAAACATCAATTAATCAATTAAAAGTTTAAAAAATATTTTATTTGATTAAATAGGCCTTTAATATTAATTTATACGTATAAATAAACAAATTTGAAAAATTTGAAAAAAAATTAAAAAAGTTTAAAAAATATATAAATAAACTCACGGGCCAACTTGGTCGGGCCGAGCTAGGCTGTTTTGCCAGATAGCTAATTTTTAGTAACCAATTTTCTTTGGTGGCCAAAATGTGGTTACTAATTTTAAAGACCAATTTAATAACCAATTATAACTTTTTATTCATAATAGTGACTATTTTAGTAACCAATAATGTTTAGTTTTGTAAATTAGTATCTAAATTGGTTACTATAGTTACTAATCATTATTGGTCACTAAAATTGGTCATTATTTAGAAGTTTTCTTGTAGTATATATTATTCTGGGAAAGACAATTGTGTACAAGAGAGAGGAGGAGAATCCTATATAAAGGGTTGCATGACCCATGCAACATATAACAGAAAACAAAACTAACGCTAACAAAAACTAACACACGCTAGATCCCTTAACATCCCCTTGGAAACTCATGGTGGATGGACATCAACAATTTTGAGTTTCTAGCGAAAGTCATGAAAAACAGATCCAAAAATGGGTTTAAAGAGAGTGTTTACAATTTGGAACCTTGTTGGTATATGACGAACAAAAACTTATTTTTGTTTCACTTTATCACGTACAAAATGAAGATCTAATTCAAAGAGCTTTGTTCGTGAGTGCATTACTAGATTGGCCGTAAGGAGAACAACTTCAAGATTATCATAGTGAATGATCGGAGTTGGAAGGCTTCGATATTCTGCTTCGGTCAAGCTTCACGAGACCACTTTTTGCTTCTTAGACAACCATGAGAAAATGTTGTTGTTGAAATAAACATAGTAACTTGATGTTAATTTTCAGTTGTCGAGGTCAAAACCCCAATCAGCATCAATGAAAGCCTGTAAGGAGTTTGTAGAGGATGGAGAAAAATGAATGCCATGGGACTAACTGCTTGCTATATATTGAAGGATTCTTTTAACAGCTTCACAATGATGTATTTGTGGATTTTGCATAAATTGTCACACTTTATTAACAAAGAAGGTGATGTCAGGCCTAGTGAACGTCAGGTATTGGAGAGCTCTGATGACTTGTCTGTACAAAGTGGGATCCGAGAATGATGAATCCACCCCAAGGCTTATAGCTTGGGCCAATGTCAAGGCACATTCCATGGCCCACATACACCTCAATGCCCAAGTCCAATGAAAGGCCCAATAACAATAGATATGTCAAGACATTAGATTAGACTTTATTTTTGGGCCAATTGTTTAGGCCATGCTTTGAAAAATAAATTGTAAAATTACTAGAAGTAGTTTTTGGTCATAATTCATCTAGCTTTTGCAATTGGGTCCATTCAAGCCTAATTACAAAAGTCTAGACCAAGTTTGCATCTAGCCTTAGCCATGAGTTGCACATTTAGCACATGTGTTAAATGAGGAAAGTGTGACATGCCACATGGCATGTGATCCACTTTTTGTGGATCTTAGATCTAGATCTAGATCTAGACACATGTGTTTCACTTGGCCACCTTGCATTTGCATTCCATTTAGTCTTGCATTTGGTTTTCATTTTAAGAGATGCTTTCTACTATAAATGAAAGTCACCACACTCTTTGTAAGGTTACTCTTGAATTTTTATTGCAAATACATGTTGAGATCACTCCATGACTTGCACTTTTGAGAGTCCAAATTGCTAGAGCATTCTCCTATATGTCTCCTCTAGCCCTCCTCCCTAAGTTAGCCTAACCTCTTAGGAACCTTCACCAAACCACTTTCGCTACCACTACATCTCTAACCTTCGGTGCTTCATCCATTTTGTTGCAAGGAAGCTTCAATGAACCATCAAATTCCACCATGGAGCTTCATTAGAGAAGGTTGTTGAAGCATCAATAGTAAGCTTTAAAGAAGAAATCATTGGTGATGGTTGTGGTTTGGCATCAAGCATTTCAGCTTTATCCAGAATTTGTTGAGTTAGATGAAGACCCCTTGTGGATGACCAGTGTGCTTCAATACCAAGGAAAAAGTTGAGAAAACCAAGATCTTTCAAAGCAAATTGACTATAAGGAGCTTAAATCAGAGATTTGATGTGTGTGGCATTGTTTCTTATGACAAAAATATCATCAACATAGATTAAAATTAGTAATATAGAACCATTATGAAAACGTGTAAATAATGAAGCATCACTAATAGAGGATAGAAAACCCATCTGAGTAAGAGTTATGTTGAGCTTATGATACCACACATGCAGGGCTTGTTTAAGGCCATACAAAGCTTTGCAAAGAAGACAGACCTACAAAGTATTGGACGCAAATTGACTCATGTATACAATTTCTTCCAAATCACCATGAAAAAAATGCATTGTTGATGTCAAGTTGGTGGATTGGCCACTTCGTTGAAACTGCTAAAGAAAGAACAACACGAATAGTAGTTGGTGTGACTACGGGGCTGAAAGTCTCAGTGAAATACAACCCTTAAACCTGATTAAAACCTTGAGCCATTAGGCAGGCCTTGTGTCTTTCCAAAGAGCCATCTTTATTATACTTATTTTTTGGAGAAGATAAAGGATTGGAAGATAAATAAGAGGTGTTTGAATGATCAGGTTGGGACGGATGGGTAAGAGAATTTTCTAGGGAGAGAACTATAAGAGAAGGTGGTGATGAGATAACAGGTTGCGAACAATCAGAAGGCTCAAAGGGATTGGGAGTAATCTTGTAAAGAAACATTTGCTCATTAAACAAAAACATTACGAGAGATGTAGATTTTCCCTGAGGGATTTAAACATATGTATCCTTTTCTACTATAGCTTTAACCAAGAAATAAGCAATCAAAGGATTTGAAATTAAATTTGTGTTTTTGAAAAGGGTGAAGTAAAGGAAAACACAAGCAACAAAATATGAGAAACATGTTGTAATCAGTATTTTTGTGAAACAAAGTATGATGTGGTGTGTTATTATTCAAAATAGGTGTTAGAAGGTGATTAATAATGCGTGTAGCACTAAAAAAGGCTTAAATCCAATACTTAAGAGGAAAACCAACATACATAAGTAAACTAAGACCAATTTCAACAACATAATGATGCTTGCCCTCAATATAGCCATTTTGTTGATGAGTGTGTGGACATGTGTAACAGTGAATGAAGCCAGCAGCCATAAGAAACTTATCAATAACCTGAAACTCTTTAGCATTGTCACTTTGAATGGTTTTGATTTTCAGATTGAGTTGATTTTTAATAAAAATTTTGAATCTTAAAAACATTGTAAAAGCTTGAGATTTAGAGTGTAAAAGATGAACCCAAGTGTATTTTGAGAAAGCATTAAGAAATTATATACAAGATCTATCACCAGAAACAGATTTAACATGAGATGCCCCATGCATGTCTACAAAAACAAGTTCAAGGGGAGTAGTATAAACTATTTTGGAAGAGGAGAAGGGTTGTTGATGAATTTTAGAAACAACAAATGCATTACAGAATTGAAAAACATTGTTAATATGAAGATTACAAGAGTGAAGAATTTGTTTGATAGTACTATGGAAAGCATGTCCCATTCATGCAGGCCATAGAGCAAAAGTATGAGATCTTGTTACAGTGGAGTTCATGGTGGGTAGCATGGTGTGTGAACTAGTTGACTGAAGATAAGGAAAGAGGTCTATCCCATCTTTAATTCTTCCTTGAAGTAGAATCACTTTGGAGTCGTGGTGTTTAACATTACAAAAGTCAGGATAAAATTCAAAAAACACTTTGTTATCACGTGCAAATTGAGATACGCTTATAAGATTCTTTGTAATGTTAGGAACGTGTAAAATGTTTTTCAAAATAAATTTTGCATTCTGATTATTATCATAGGACAATGTGAGAAATTGGCAAACCTAAACCATTGCCTAATATTATGCGTTCATTACCAATATAGGAGTTTTGAGATGAGAAAACAAATTGATCATTAGTGACATGGTGTGATACGCCATTGTCGGGATACCATAGTGAGTCAAGGACCGTGGAGGTGCAAGAAAGCTTATCAAGATTGTCATTGGTAGGTGGAGAGGCTTGAGCATTGTGGACCTATGGTTGTAGTTGGTAATCTTGAGTAAATTTGTGCCAGCAATTAGGGGCATCTTGACCCTTTTTTAAACAAATTTGACATTGAACATTTCTTGAATTAGATGAGTGAGATGAGTGGTTTGAAAAGATCGACCACCACGCGTTTGGGATGAAGATCTTGATCGAAAATGTCCACCATGACTATTTGAGCGACCACGTTGCGAAGAATTATACCAAGAAGAAGAGGTGACATTGACTTGAGATGAAATAACGTTGGCTTGTAAAGCAAGAATGATCTATTTATGTTTCTTGAGACGCTATTCTTGAGCTAGGAGAAGCGATACAATCTCATCGACGGTGTAAGAATTAGTGGAGACAAGATAGAGGTGACAAATGAGTCATACTCATCTGGGAGGCCATCCAATATAGCCTCGATGTGATCTTCATCTATAATTGGCGAACCATTGGCTAAAAGAGGTTTTACTGATTTCCTTATATTAAGAAGTTATGTAGGAACATCACGTTCACGCTTGGGTGTTTTGAGCTACAATTTTAGCTTCTTGACTCTGGCTCTAGAATGATTTGCATAGTATGTATGTAGTTTCTTCCAAATCTGGGCAACTGTGGTGAGTCCCACTATTTGGTTGAGCATTGTTGGAGACATAGAGGCTAGTAGCCATGCTACAAGAAGATGACCTTGGTGTTGGTGGTGTAGAAAGTGGTGGGATTAAGAGATTGGGTGGTAGTAATAGTGTCGGTAAGAAACTGAGAAGGAATATTATCACCTTCAAGAAAGTGCAAGAATTCTAAGCCTTGAATGATGGCAAGAATTTTCTGCTTCCTTATGAAAAAATTATCTTTAGTGAGCTTGTGGATGATGGGAGTTGTGAAGTGATGAGGAACGAAGGTGGAAGCATTCGTGGGTGATTGGGAAGGGCGAGATGTTTGAGTGGACGTAGATTTGGAAGCCATGGATCAACACGCTCTAGATACCATGTAAGACTAGCAAAGAATGATGAAACAAAAACTATATTATTCTGTGAAAGACAATTGTGTATAAAAGAGAGGAGGAGAACCCTATATAAAGGGTTGCACAACCCATGCAATAGAAAACAGAAAACGAAACTAACACTAACAGAAACTAACACACGCTAGATCTCTTAACAATAATAAAAAAAATGATTATTATGTTAAGTCTCAAACTTACTTGATAATGAAAGAATTCACATATTTTTAAAAATTATTTATTATCATGTCAAGTCTTGGATTCCAAGAATAACTTATTATTCTAGTTCCTGATTTTAAATGATTTTGAATTATTTTGGAAATGGTAAACAATAGGTTTTGGTTACCCAAAGAACTAGTGTATATTCAACTATAGGCTTCAGTTGTATCAAGAACTGAAGCATGTGGTCATGAATAGGCTTCGCTTAACTAGAGAACCTAAGCCTATTCCCTTACTTCCTCGCTTTAAATAATTTTGAATTATTTTGGGCAATGGTCAAATTTAGGTTTCAATTATCCAAAAAATTGATGCTTATTCAGTAATAGGCTTCAGTCTTCCCCATAATAAGTGTATATTCATTTGTTTTTTTTATATATTAAATATGCTTTAATTGTTTTTGGGTTCGATTGACTTATGAACTAAAGTCTATTCTTGAAGTATAGGTTTTGATTAGGAACCAAAGTCTAAATCTCCTATTTTTTATTTCGTTTAGATATGCTTCGATTGTTGAACCGAAATATAATATCAAAAAAAACCAACACCACAATCCTTCACTTCATCAATATAAATATCATCAATCAAAAAATAACATTAGGCTATAAAAAAACAATGATTTTGTTAGAAAATAACAACATTAAAAATATTAACTTAAAAAAAAAACCATCAATATATTCAAATAAAATTGTCTAATCACTAACACAAAAAAACCTTTTAACGTCACCCCAATAACGTCTGCCTAAAAAAAGCTCAACGTTAAAAATGACCGGTGACATTTTTGTAAATAACGGGACCTTTTTAACATATGTCCGCTCCACGTCACACGTAAAAAGTACCCCGACGTCATTTAAAAAAGGACGTCAGACTCCTTCGCGCCAGACGTCCCTTAACGTTGGCTACCCCACCCCCGATGTCACTTAATGTCGGATTAACACAACACCGACATTGAGTTTTGTTTATCACTACGCGAAATGTAGAAACCCTTACGTTGTTCACCGTTTCCGCGAGATTTCCCGTCGGCGACGCCATTTCTGACCTCCTCCAGCTGAGTTTCGAAAGGTTTTTGCCATCAAACTTGTTGGGATTTGATTATGGGTTGATTTTATGCGTTTTGAACCGATTATTTTGCGTTTTCATCCCCATTTGCAGCATTTTGAGATTCGTCCCACTTGCTCATCATTCCCATTTGGCCAGCAGTGTGCGGAGACCCTAGACTCCCTCTCAAAGTTCGTCTTTCAATTAGAAGAGGTTAGTTTTTCATTGTATGTATATAATTGTTCGTTGTATGTATATAATTGCTTGTATTTTTTTTATAATTGTCATTATAGTTTTAGTCTTAGACTATTTTTTTTTTTGTTAATTTTTTTGGCCTATTTCTTTTTTTATTTAAAATTGTATAATAATATTTGTAAAATTACGAAATAAAATTATATTCATTATTAGATATATGCATGTTTAAATAATTCTAATTGCATTTTATTTTTGAATATTATTGTTGCAGTGTTATTTTACATATGTAGATTTATTATACTTATAGTATACACTGAGCGAAACTTAGTTCCCGTTTGAGATTCAGTACAAATGATTAAATTTTTAATCGTTTGTATTAAATCTTAAATTTTCCGATTGGGTAGTTTGAAAAAATTATTTTTCATAATTTGCTACAATGTGTACATTGAGGTTTATGCATAAATTTCATAAATTTTCGATTGAGGCTAATTTGTGTTGTTCTCTAGATGCATATTTGATTGTGATCATGACCGATCACTTTCATTTCATGTACTTCAGAGACCAATGCGAAATGCTGTCGAAATTTTGTGAAGTTTATGATGTTTGACTTCTTTGTATATGTGTTAGCAAATTATGAAAAATATTTTTTTTCGAATGGGTAGGGCTTCACCTTGTGAGAGTTAAAAGTTTGAGATTGATTGAGTTTTTTACGAACATAGTATGGATCGAAGCTGGATGAATGAGTGTCGCATCAGTGAAGAATATGAAAAGGGGGTTTCTGAGTTTTTGCAATATGTTCAAGAACACGCAATCTCAAGTAACGGGACATATTTTTGTCCTTGTGTTTGTTGTCTTAATCAAATACGTCATGACTTGGGAACAATGCGTGATCATCTATTCATCTTTGGTATAATGAGAAGTTATACACTTTGGACTTGGCATGGAGAAGTATTAGACAAGCCTACGACGTCACGAGGAACAGATTATGTAGATGACTGGATGAATGATCATTTAGAAGATATGGTACGTGATGTTGGGGAGGAGAATTTTGGAAAAGTTCATTTATATGATTCTCTTAAGTCCGATTCAGAGGAACAATTGTACCCAGGATGCACTAACTTTACGCGACTGTCAGCAACTTTGAAATTATTCAGTTTAAAAGCAAGGCATGGATGGACGGATACAAGTTTCACAGAATTGTTGGAGTTGTTAAAGGAGATGCTTCCAGAAAATAACACGTTACCTATCCGTAATTACGAAGCGAAGAAAGTTTTATGTCCAATGGGTTTGGAATATCAAAAGATACATGCATGCCCAAATGATTGTGTTTTATACAGAGACGAGTTTGCTTCACTGAAGGCGTGTCCAACATGTGGTTTATCGCAGTTTAAAAAGAAAAGTCATGGAAATAGTGGCGATGAAGACAAAGATGGTCCACCTACTAAGGTGATGTGGTACCTTCCTATACTACCTAGATTCAAACGACTATTTTCCATTAAAGAAGATGCAAAAAACCTGAAATGGCACATTGATGGAAGAAGGTGTGATAATCTTCTTCGACACCAAGTTGATTCTCCACAATGGAAGAAGATTGATGAAACATTTCCAGAATTTGGTGTTGAGCCAAGAAACTTAAGACTTGGACTTGCTATAGATGGTATGAATCTTTATGGGAACTTAAGTAGCAAACATAGTTCAAAATAATGGGGTTACACTTCAAGTTGAATCTGTACATTTTGCCAGTTCTAAGGACAAGAATCCAATTACAGCATCCATGAGTTACTTTGGAATAATACACGAAATATGGGAAGTTGACTATGTGACTTTTAGAATGCCAGTTTTCAAGTGTAAATGGGTTGATAGTAATTTGGGTGTTGGGACAAATGACTTTGGCTTCACTTTGGTGGATCTTAACAAGATGAGTGATACAAATGAACCATTTATTATGGCTAGTCAAGCAAGATAAATATTTTATGTCATTGATCCAACCAATCAAAATTTGTCAGTTGTATTAGAAGGAAGAAACATGCACGTCAATGATGATGAAGATTGTCTAGACATACTTGAGACAACGTCTTTCTCATCAAGAACCATTCAAGACAAAGTTGATGATATAACTGATGACATCCATACTATTCGAAGTGATCACAATGAAGGAATATGGGAGAACACAATTTCTTGATAGGTGTTTATTTAATAATATTGTCACATTTACAATTTTTTATTTTTCTTGTTGTTTTAATATAATAGAGGTTAATTGAGTATTCCTAATGATATGTTTCAGGTATGACAAGCTCTGGATCAGACCACAAGGGACCTGGTAGATCTGTTACTCGATTGCCGGATGTCACAAACCGACGAGAGAGGATGTCGGTCCACATTGATCCTCGATCGGGTGAACCCAGTGGCCCTTGGGAAAAAAAGTATCGTAGCTACATAATAATGTTGGCCAAAACGAAAGTTTCTATTGCAATTGCATGTTGGGATGACGTCGCGGAGGTTGAGAAGAACCTCCTATGGCAGGATCTTGTGGTATGTTTAGTTAAACCAACTATAGTATTTTTTATGTTACTGTTAACATAACATATTTTATGTTTTAAATAGCACAAATTTGAGATTACTCCGAACACTGAGTGAATTAGAAAGAAATTTTTATCTCACATAGCCACTAGATGGAGGGACTTCAAGGCAAGGCTAACACGTCTATATGTGTTTGGAGACAGACAACATGACATTCCTTGTGCTAAGTACAAAATCTTTGAGGAGGAGTGGATGCAATTTCGTGCATGTAGAAAGTTTGGAGACTGGCAGGTTTGTTTGTTAAATTTGTTTATAGTGACACTACTCATACATTTGTGTATTAAAACTATTAAATAATGTTATGTGTGACAGGAAAAAAGGACAGCAGCCCAACAAAGACAAAGGCTTAATGATACACCACACGTACTCTCTCGAGGTGGCTATGCATTATTGGAGAAAAAATTGAAAAAGTCTCGTGCATAGTCTCTGGGACTTGAGTCCCCTGACCTAATGGATGCAATTCCTAGGTACGATATGTGGAAGGCTGCTCGGACTAAGTCCGATGGACAAATGACATCACAATCAGCTCAAATCATATCTCAAAAAATAGTAAGTACAAACCTTATTTGACTATCATAATTCATATGTTTCTACTTTTGATTAAACTTTCTTTTGTGGTGCAGGATGAATTAATTGAGCTAGAGACACAGGGTTCGTTTGTTGGCCATGGTCAGGACAATATATTCACAACGGCAATTGGGAGGCCAGAGCACCCAGGACGTGTGCGTAGTGTTGGAGGTGCCATTGGTCTTCGAGATTACTTTGGTCCTCCACAAAGAAGTAATGAATCGTTGAGTTAAGAGGCCTTGAGGAAGATGGAGCAACAAATGGAGGAAAGATTCAACCAACGCATAGGAATTATGGAGCAACGTTTTATGAAACAACTTCAACAACAACAACAAATACAAAGAACACTTGAAGAAAAGCTTCAGTCGATGCAGCAACAAAACATGGAATATCCCACTCAAGCTTCAATAGGACAATGTGTGAGTACAAAAGGCTCATGCTCTAGTGTAGATCATACTGACTACACAAGTCAGTATGAGCTATTGGTTGATGAAGACCCCCCGCGCGTAGTGGCCATAGGACGACAACTTTAGGGTGGGGAGACTATCCATGGTGTTCCTCTATTGCCCCAGTATGCGCGTGTGATGATTGATGAAGTTTGAGATCCCCATGCTCAAGCGCCTGTGCCAACTTCAGAAATCCAATTTGTTGGGGAGGCTTTAGGCACATTTATTGCTTAGCCTAAAGCATTGATCATGTCATACTTTAGCCCACCAAAGGTATTATGACATCATGTTTTTATTAGTTCAATCTTACAATTTATAAAACTTAAAACGTCAAACTTTTCTAAATCTTTATTTCAGTCCACTCGTCCTGAAAAACAGTCGGTCCAACGTCCACGTGTTATACGTGAAGATGATGAAATAGCATAAGCAGAAGATGATCCTCTAGGAGAGCTGCTTTTGAAATTACACAAGTTAAAAAGAGGACCGGTAAAGCTAGAGTGGGAGTTAAGAGTATTTGGCCTCCATTGTCATGTCTCATTGTACATTAACCTGAATGATGCACTAGAGATCATTACAGGAGATAAGATGTTAAATATTTTAGTCATACAACTAGGGATGTCAAAAAAATCCGTACCCGCGGGTATCCGTGGATAAAACCCGCAACGGGTAGGAAACGGATATTAAAAATGGATACCCGCTACCCGCGGGTACGGGTATTTTTGATACCCGTATGTTAACGGGGTGGGTATGGGTATCATAGTATCCGTACCCGTGGATACCCGTACCCGCTAAACTTTAACTCAGAAAAATACCCTTATATATATATATATATATATATTAGTAAAAAACATTATGAGTCTTCATTCAATAATGGTGGTCAGATTCTTACCCCACAACCAACAGAATAAATTACTTTCAGATACTGTGGAGGCATTGATGTGTCTCCAAGACTGGTTATGGACCAACATGGAAGGTAATGAAATTAATACTTTTACTTAGATATTTTAATTAAGTGATTGTTAGAAATTTTTAATGAACTTCTTATGTTTTCAGGATCTTCTAGATTAAAATTGGACAACATGAAACTTTAAAAATGTTGCAAGGGTGGACATTGATGAAGTTAGTAATTTCTTTAATATTTTATTCAAAAATAAACTACAATATAAATTGATTGTGATTTTTTATTTGTTTTTTTTCAAGAATCAATCGGAGAAAAGAAACTTCTTGATCCAAGCACTAATTATGGTTAAATATTTATTTTTTAAAATATTTTTGTAAATACCCGCGAGTACCCGTGGATACCCGCGGATATGAAAAAAATAGATGGATACCCGCATAACGGATACCCAACGGATATGGATACGGGTACGGGGCGAATATTTATTCAGCGGGTAGGGTACGGGGGAGCTACTACCCGTACCCTACCCGCCCCGTTGACATCCCTACATACAACTATGGTGCATGTAAGATTTTTTTATTGTATTTCATATTTAAAGCAAGGAATTGGTACCTTTTAATATTATACCTAACTGTCTTCTTGTAGGTACATGGACAAAGTCATTGTGGACCAAGGTCGATCTTCCGTCTATGGATTC
>Ga0214542_1000619_pt1 | contig 65941 bp, 21 predicted proteins | sample CNSS1metaG_FD_160096 | JGI IMG/M metagenome (GOLD analysis project Ga0214542, IMG submission 160096) | Root nodule microbial communities from cowpea collected in UCLA plant growth center, Los Angeles, California, USA - CNSS1 | ecosystem: Host-associated > Plants > Roots > Nodule | place: USA...
CTATTCTCTCATGAAATCTTGCATGTGGGTGGTTATTCCTAAAATCCAGTGATATTTGCTCGTCACCTCGGCCACCTCGGCCACCTCGGCCCAAGTGCTCGTTACCTCAGCCACCTCGGCCCAAATGCTCGTCACCTCGGCCTATGACTAAAACTCATTGTTTTATGATAAATATTTATCAAGTCGGAATCCTGATGAGCACGTTGAGGTCGGCCATTCCCTGGACGGTACATTTAGTAAATAAGTGAAGATCTTAGAGATTTGGAAAGATTATCAACAAGATGGGTGAAATATTGAATAGTCAAAGATTATCAACAATATTAGATATCCACAAAGTTTGTTACTCAAATTACAAGAAATAATTGAAGAATGATTCAAAGATATGAAATCTCCAACTATTAAAAGATATATATAAAAAATTATCTAATACAATTTATTCAAGTACCAAATCAAGTTTAAATTTGAGGTTCAGTCCAATTATGAAAGTCTATAAATAGAGGACTTGACATAGATAAAAAAGACACACTTGGAGAGAAGGAAACTTGATATTTCTACCCTAGGAGATAGAAGGACATTTTCAAGAATGGAGACATTTACTTTCAACATCAGTCTAGTCTTCAATATGCCTAGGAGTAGTTAACTCCCTCATTCATGAGATTGAGTAAGATGTATTCTTAATTATCTGTGAATTCTATTAATCAATATAATTCTTTTTCATCACTCTTGTGTTCTATTCTTGTTATTAACTGCATGATAATTATTGATTGCATATTTGTGAGTTTCTAATCATTAGACACCATATTGGAACCTAAACTAGAATATGCAACTAGGCAACTAATTGATTGTGCATATAAACGTAGAGTACATAATTGGTCATTCATAACATCAGAATTTTAATCCTTAATGCGAACTCTTAATAAGGATCTAGGACATTAGGGTTTTTATTAAAGTTTAGAATTGCTACTAAGACATTAGGGCTTTTTACCTAAAGTGTGAATGCTAGAGTAGGAATAAGAAAAACATTATTTGGTATTTTAGCTTTGAATGAAATCGTGATAGTCAATCCCGATAAGTTTTTATCTCATATTTTTCTAAATCAAGCTCTTTGTTTCCATTGTGTCAATTCCTATTATATTTTATATTCTACATTTATTTTTCTTTTAACCCACAAATATTTTGTTATTCTCACCCTTTAATTTAGATTATATTAGATCACATTAAATAATTACCTATTATAGTTGGCGTTTGTTCCAATTATACAATTATACAATTGATTAGTCATAACCAAAGAATGATTTCCTAAAAAAAAGTGACACAAGAAAAAGATATTTTGCTTTGATATTTTTTTTTAGTTCTTAGTTCAATTCAAAGAACTTAGAATTGATAATTTTATGAGTTTTTTCAGTAATAGTATCTTATTCTAACAACATATACAAGAAAGAGGAAGTTGGTTTATGTCAAAATTTTCTTTGTAGTAAATTATAACAATAAACGCATGGGATTTTGGTTCCTAGTTCCTACTACATATATAACAATATTATACATTCCTAACAGTAAATTCCCTTATGTCGAAAAAATGAAAGAACCTAGATTTGATCTTTTCATATACAAAATTACAGATCCCTTCTGCATAATGGACAAGAAGCATGCTTGATCAGCCACTTGTCAATGCAAGGTAGGTGAAACATGTGATGACAATGAGGCAAACTTCTACAAGTCTCTCCAAGCTGAAAGTCCTGCAAATGCACACTTTCAGAAATACCAATTTCAAAATGCAGAAGCTAAGCAACTCTTTTTTCCACAACTAGAAAAAGAGAAGGCTTACATCACTTCAAAGTATACACATGTATTAAGAAGAAAAAAAATGTATAAAACAGCATTTCATAACTAAAAAATATTCAATATAAATATTTGAGATGTCTAATAAGTCTTAATCCTTAAATGTATACTGATATTGTCATTTAACACAACTTTTTTAAATTTTGAACTGAAGTTATTGAAAAAATACTGAGTGACCTTTTTAATTTTCTTACTTTAAAAACTAATGTGGTACAATTATTCCTTCTGAGAGACTAAAATAGTGGTTTAGCCCAAAAGAACCGAATCATCATACACAGACCTGGAGGCAAACAGAACATGAAACTCTGTCCCCAGAAGCATCAACATTGTTGTCACTTGTAATTGTGATAGTTGGGATCTTTTCAACTGAATCTCTCGTTAAGCCTTTGGCCACACCAATATCAAAGAGGTTTTGAACCTCATCAAAGCTTATTTCAACAGCACCCATCTGAGAAAGGAAGAGAAAAGCATAATCAAGATGATGTAAATTGCATAACCAAATTTCTGTCATTACATTTACAAGTACATTGTACTGAGAAAATTACCTGGCTTTGGACAGCACTCAACATGGCTGGACCTATTCTTTCACGCACTAGTCTTCCACTCAACAGGCTTGCAAAAACATCAATCTGTATTACATAACTAAAGATGATTAGATAGCTCAACTTGTTGGTGAAAAGGACAATAAAATCTCATGGGACCAAGCAAAGTAATCAGCAACTAAAGATGTTTTGAAAATGAAAACCAAGTCCCTCACTCACCAAGTATAAGGCACACCCAATTCCAGAATCGTCAGATTTCCAAAGAACAATGGAAGATTCAAACACTTCAATGGAGAAAACAGCTCCTGATATGGCACCAATAGCAGCCCCTCGAATGAAGCCACTCTCTGTCTCTTGACCTATCAAGGCTCCAGTCATAGCCCCCAACAAAGTGCCCACTGCCAACAAAACAAGCAACCCAATAAACCTTATTAACACCAAAATATGGTCGGAGTTTGGAATTTCAAAATAAATCATTGATTTCCGATGATTTTGAAAATAGACACAAGAGCAGGACAGGTAAAATGAACACAAACCTCAAACTTCAGGTGACCTAGAAAATGGACACAAGCAAGACATGTAAAAACAAAAAATATGCAAATTGAAGAACAGTCCAACACAAACCCGCATTCAAGTTCGCATTTTTCACTCCCCACAGAACGGAACAAAATTGAATAAAACCAAAATGCATACGTCGGCGATAACTATAATTGCCAACAAACCCGAAGACAACACTCATACATAACAAAACACTGCCAATCACAATGACAAAGACAATATCTTCATAGCAGATCGAGAATTAGGTTAAATGGGAACGGTGGTGTACCTAATGCAAAGCAGAAGGTCAAGATCGCAGATAAAATGTTCCCAATGATGGCAGAGACGAAGAGGGTACCGACCCTTTTGACCTTTTCAACGAAATTCCCTAAGGAACCCGTCAAAGGGCATTGATTTGGCTCAGACTCCATGTGGGTATCTCAGAAATTCGAGTGATGTTTGCTGTGTTACAGATTTGGGTTTAAGGGAGAGTTAAGTGTGCATATATAGTAATAATAGTAATGTATAGAAGAAGACGAAGATATCGAGTTTTTTCTCTTCCATCCCATAAATACTTAGTGTATAAGTAAGACATGAGAGGAAATGGAATGAAACTGCCTTCAACCAACTCGCATTTAAAGCTTGTGTCCTTTAATGTCACAGTGACAAGCTCTTTTCGGTATTGATTTTGCGAAGAACCAAGATAATAACATAATATTCATTTACTACAACATATTTTACTTTTTACTCCGGTTAACAAAGTTGAATTATTATTATTATTATTAAATATTTAATAGAAAACATTTCACGTTTGTTATTATGCATCAAGGATCACACAATGAAAAATATCATGTGGCAACTTTTGCTGAGAGAAGGTTGTGTTGGTTTAAAGCCTTAAGAAAAAGAAGACTTGACGTTCGCTTTCAGAAGGAAAGAAGAGAGTGACAAAAAAGAGAAGGTAAGCATTTGTTGACAAATGGGGATGGCGCAGCCTCAGGTGCATAGTCATCACATGCAAATGCTCGCCAATTTGTTTTTATTATTTATTTATTTTTAAATAAGGTGTACGGAGCCAGGGAAGGGAAATTGTCTCCATATATTTATGACGGAGTTGTGGAGTTAAGATTCTCCTGTCTTCAATAACTGAGTTAAGGTTCAAAGCCTCCAGATCTCAGCATTCTTGGGGCAAAATTCTCTTCTTTTTTTGATGCATCTCCTTCACGGTGGTGAATTCGATGTCAAATTTACCCGTATGAGATTTTTTCCAGTTTAGGACCTGACAGAGAAGTGTGGTGGCAAAAGGTACTGGATTTTTTAACACAAAAAAAAAAAGGTTAAAACTTGGAAAGATAAAATAGAAATACGAAAATCCAACCGTCAGATTAAGTTTTAAAAATCTAACGGGCTTAAACAAAAGTTTCTCATCTAGCCTTCACCTAACTTAAAAGAAGACAATTAATATCTTAGACTAGTCCATATTTTCTTTCATTTGTGTGTTATGGGTACTTTTAGAAGGAGAGGTATAAACTGGTACGTAAACAACAACAATAGGAAAATCATACAAACTAAACTCTTAAAACTACTTTGACTTAATTCCTAACACTCCTCTTTAAGTCAAAGTTGTGTTAATATGCACAACACCAATAGATTCTCAAGAAAATTTAAACATTTCACCTTTCAAAGCTTTTGTCAACATGTCTGCAAACTAAACTTCAGATTTGTAGTATTGGATTTCAAAGTTTTCCATCATTAACTTGTTCATACAAGAAGTAAAAACGAGTTTCAATATGATTACTCCTTTCATGAAAAGTTGGATGTCTAGCCAAATCAATTCTTGATTAGTTGTTTACTAACATCTTTGTCTTGTGCATGGGTTCCATCTTTAATTTCTTCATTAGATAGTCTAGCCTAGCCTAGTCACACTGCTTGGCAGGCTGCATCAAAAGCAACAATATACTCTGTCTCACAAGATGATAGGGTCACAACAATTTCTTTTGTATAACTTTAGGATATAGGTGTTCCTCCACAAAAGAAAATATATCCACCAGTACTTTTCTTATTGTTTTTTGTCTCCACACCAATATAAGTCTTAATACCCAATTAATTTAGACCATTTTCAAACATCTCTTTTGGAAATAGAATTCCAAAACTAGTTGTGGCTTGTAGGTTCCTTAGCATCCTCTTTGCAACAATCATATGAGATTGTGTAGGATCTAGCATGTATTTTCTAATCAAGCCAACATTGAAGTTCAAATATGGTCTTGTATGGTATAAGTACCGCAAGCTTCAAACCATTTTTCTGTAGATAGTGCATTCTTCTACAGATTCCCTTTCCAATGTCAAACCAACTTTAACTGGTGTACTTGTAGATTACTCATGTTAAATTTGCTCAGCAATCCATGCGTATACTTGGACTGATCCATACCAATCTCATATTTTGTATTTACAAACTCAATGCCCATGAAATAGTTCAACTTTCCAAGGTCACTCATCTCAAATTCACTCAACATTTGAGATTTAAATTGTATGATTATACTTTCATTTCTTCCTATCACAAGTAGATCATCAACATATAGACAAACAATTAGTTTTTCCATTTGTTCACAGTTGTGTCAGCACTTAACATACACTCCATGTTCAAACACATATTTTATAAAACCAATTTGACCAAAACCTTGTGGCTACAACACATAGACTTCCTCCTCAAGAGGACCATTCAAAAATGCATATTTAACATCTGGTTAGTGCATAGACCAATTTCCACAAGTTGCAATTGAGACTTCAACATGAATTGTCTCAATTCTTGCTACCGGCTTTGTGCCTTACTACTTCCCCTTTTGGATTCACTTTTACCTTGCAAACCCATTTTAACACAATAGGCCTCTTATTTATAAAATCCCTTTGGCCACAAATCTGACTTTGTGCCTCACTACCTCTTGTCTTTAGGTAGTTCAACTAATTCATAGGTGTGATTTTTCTCTATGCTTAGTAAAACTTATAAGCACTAAACATCAATATCTCTTTTTTAAAAAATTATTTAAGAAAGTAAAACCATACGAAATTTGTTTCCGAGATAAATAATGCAACCTAACAAATTTTGGAATTAATGTCGAAAATCTCTAATCCCTCAAAATTTTGATCATAATAATAATTATTGAATTTTTACTTTTAATGTGTCAATTTAGAGCGATCAAAATGGGCTACCTAGCCTAGCTTGGCTCACCACGGGTTGGCAATTAATGAGTCATCTCAACCTAACTCATTTATTAGTGAGCTCAAAAAAATTGAGCTCGTCCCGACCCACCACAGGGTCGATGAATTAAACGAGTTGACTCACTAAATTAAAAAAAGTTATAACTTTTTTTTTCTTCAATTTAACATTTTTTTAATATCTAACCAAAATAAAACAGTCCAAACTTATTTTTAAAAAATTTCGTTTCTGATTTTAGACAATAAATAAATCATTCATCCCAAAATTAAATCATAATTCTAATTAAAATATAAATAATCTCAAAAGTCATGAGTAAGATGACGTGACATTAAAATCTATGGGAGGTGTAGGAAGTAAAACAATATGTGTAGTAAGAAACATCCAATTAAGAGTAATGTGTTTTTTTTTTTTATGTTCCGGGTGGTGAGCAAACCCGACTCACCATGAGTTTTACCTCAGGTAAGTCAGATTCTTAATGAGTCTGGTTCATTTTCGGTCTATACAACACGGGTTTTAACTCATACGACAACTTTATTCCAACTGTTCAAATAACACTTAACACCTCATTTTTAATTGTCTAGTGATCTCTCTTACGAGAAAAAAAATACAAGTAAAAGAGACACTACAAGAAAATTCCTAATAATGAGGAGAAATATAATTAGTCATTGTAGTGACCAATTTAGATATTAATTTATAAATTAAAAATTATTGATAATTAAAACATATTTTATATATTATTATCTAAATTGGTCACTGTAGTAAATTAGTCTATAAAATAGCGACTAACCTTATTTATCAATATTTTGGCTATCAAAGAAATTGATCTCTAAATTACTCATTATAATGAGTAATTATTTTCTCTGACTAAAATTGACCATTATATAAAATTTTTCATGAGATAAATACACAATTTGACTTGTGAAATGAATTCAAAATTTTGTCCTTGTCCTGTTAATAAACTCTCAACTTTTTTTACTTAAATATATATATATATATATATATATATATATATATATATATAATATTTAATTATATAATTATTCTTTAAATTTTAGTTAACTAATTAATCTAATTACTCAATTATAATTAATAATTAAAATTTAACTTATAAGTAGAAGAATTTAAATTACAGTATTATAATATATTTACATTCTCAAATAATATAATATAAAAAACTAATATTTTAAACTTTTTCTTTCTAATTTTTAATTGAAAATATTAACTAATAATTATACTTTTGACTTGTTAATTTAGTAAGTTGGACTAGATACATCAAAGCATAATATTAGTTTCTTCTTAATTTTTTTTAAACTCAACTTGATTCGATATTTTTTAAAATGAGTCAACGTGATCCTTTGTGTTAAATCAAATATAACATATGATAATCATTTTTTTTTTCTTCTTCACCTGCGCTTTCCTTCTCCATTTTGGTTTCTTTTTCTACTTCTTTACTCTCTAACAAGAAGTCATCTTTCTCAAAATCCTTTTTCTCTTTTTCTGTTTGGAAAAAAGGATTTGATCCTGAAATATGATGAACCTTTCTTTATATCTCATTTTCTTTATTTTGTGCTAATACGAGTAGATAAAAATTGTTAAACAGAAAAGAGTGGTGAAGGGGTTAACCCAAATGGTGAAATTCGAATTTGTGATTTTCTTTTTCTTTTTGTAATTAGTCTTGTAGACATGTTGTAATTTGTCTTGCTTGGTGCTTTAATTGTTCAAGTTTTGATCTTGGTGATTTGTATTGTGTTGATTGGTTTATGATTTTGATTTTTTTTCTCTCAGGAAAGATAAACATGTTGGAAAAGAAATTTGAGCATATAGTTAGGAAATCACACATTAAAAAAATTTATTTCTTCAAAAAAAACACCCTTACAAATAAAACCAAAAATATATAAATAAAAAAACAGAAAATTTAACATAGTTTAGTCTCTCAAGGTCTATATCCACCAATATTTAACAAAAAGTATTATTATTATTTAAAGTTATTTTGGACTAAAATTGCAAACACTTCATAGTACAATTTTTTTAACAAAAATTGCAAATTTTTTAATGACACGCAAATATCCAATTTTCCTTAAATCCAAAAGAACTATTGAATTGTGGTGACAATTTCAAAAACAACTCTAGATTTATATAATACTTTTTACTGATCTCCTATTCATATTACTGCATGTGTGAGACTACTCACTTGAAAATCCAACACATATTTTAGAGTTGAGTGAAGACAATGACTTTAAAGAAAAATTAAACCTCAAAATGTTTCAATTTTCATATATATCATTGAAGAAAATATAAATGAAGAAGGGAGAAAAAAAAGAAGATAAAAAGTGCTTAGCACACACATATTGTTTTTTATAAACATTAAGACGATGCTGAATTTAGAAAAAAATGTTTAGCGTACTTTTCTTAAAACAAATAGGAGATATACGTAGTATTAAGTTGATGAATAAGTGTAATTCGAATTTTATTTTTTAAAAATTAATAACGTCAATTATTTAGAATTTTTTAGAGTTTGGTGCTTAAAACTCTATTTCTTTAGTGCACACATTTATAATTTTAATCTTTAAATAAACTTTTTTAAATTAAAATAACTTTTTAAAGTAACTTTTATTTTAAATTTAATCATTTTTTATATTTAACTGTTTTTTTAAACTTAATTATTCTTTTAATCGTAAAACTAGCTACAAAATAAATAAAAATTATTTATATTTAGTTTTATAATTATAATAATAATTTTATTATTTTTTATTATCATAAAAAAAATACACATGTGTTTTTACTATATGATTTTATTTTTTGGTAAAAATAATAATTTAATTCTGTTTCAAGTATAAGGACCAAGTACCTATCTCCAACACTCAACTTGTCCTTAGAATCTCCTCGTACAAATTTTCACTATTCGATATCTTCTACTTTCTCCCATTCGGTTGTCCAGACGATCGGGATACCTGTGTATAAGGCCCCAATACTTAGTCAGTTTAAGTTCGTTCGAATAAGCAACGGCGAAGCATAGTAGGAGTTGGGAGGGGCCATGGCCCCCCTAAAGATTTTTGAATTTTTTTTAAAATATATATTTTTTGAAATTTTTGAAATTTTTTGAAATTATTTAAATTATAGGTAGTATATATTTTTAAATTTGTCTTTTTATTTCTTTTATAAAATACAACAAATTAATGTTAATAGATAATAAAACATAAAATTTTATATATATATATATATATATATATATATATAAAGAATAGAAATATTTAGGTTTAATTAATCTTTTAGTCACTATTTTCATCTAAAAATATCAAGTTGGTTCTCAAGTTTTTTCTAGTCTCAATTTGGTCCCGACTTTTGAAAAAATGATGCAATTTTGTCATTCTCATTAAATTTTATTAAAGTAGATCAAGGATTTTCATCACGATTGATAGTGAAATTACGTTAATTACACCAACAAAACAAGCTATCTTTATTTACAACTTTAAGTTTAATGAAAAAACATTGATCCATTTCAAGAAATTTAATGAAAATAGCCAAATTGCATCAGTTTTTCAAAATTTAGAACCAAATTGAAACTAAACAAGATTGGAGCATCAACTTAACATTTTTGAACTAAAACAATAATCAAAAGAATAATTAAACCAAATATTTATTAAGATATTTTTTATGTCATTTATTGTTGTCTTGTTAGTTTAACAAAAATTGTACTCATTTCTCACTCTCATATATTTTTTTTAAGAAAAAAGGTAATTATTTTTTCTCTCATTTGTCTTATTTCTTTTTTAAAGAAAAGAAAAGTAATTCTCTTTTATCTTACTTGATAATGAAATATTAATTTAATAGTTAACATTTTTTTTTATCTCATGAGTCTTTGGTATATTCATTTTTTATGAATATAGAAGAAAAAACAATGTATTATATGTTTTTTCATAACCAATTTTTAATTGTGACTTAACTATACTATTTTTTTCTTTAATATTTATGCTTCTCAATTTTTTTTAGTAAGGTATGATAAATTATTTTTAATATTATTTTTAAAATAGGTATATTGATAAAAAATAAAAGAATAGATTTATTATTCAAAGATGATAAAAGTGAAGCTATTGGTAAAGATGGAAACAAGATAGATTATATTTTTCACAACATTAAACTAAAGATCAAATTATTCAGTTAGAGGAAATAATTTTTTAAACATTATACTAATGATCCAACAATTTAATGATTCAAGAATTATACTATTCGACCCCTCCAAAACTTGCAGTTAAGATTCGCCACTGCGGATAAGTTCAATTAATGCTGTAAAATAAGGTAATACTGCCTTGTATTACCTTATTTTACTTTTAGCTTACTAATCTAATTTTGGTGCAGTCGCCCGATCGGAAGGTCGTGCGTCCTGACGGAGGTCCCCATAACTATTATGACGACAAAATTTCACTAGAATGAACGACGGAGGTTGTTCGGTTGTGAGCTCCCTTAAATCACTCCGGAGAAATTGCCACATCAACAATCCAAGGAATCGTTCGCCGGATGACCTTGAGCCGCTTATCCTTAGGCCGCCTGACTGATGGTCTGGCTATATATGTCAATAGGCCATACAGTAATATATATACAAATATATATATATATATATATATATATATATATATATATTATTTTTCTTAATTCAATTATATTAATAGCTTTTTATTGTATTCATTGTCCTCTTATACTTATACGTGATCTAATATAAAACTTCTTTAATCATGACATCTTTCTCAACGGTCAGAAATGAACCATTGTAAAAAAAGCACAGTAACAATTATACAATTATGTCCAGTTTTATAATAGCAGTTCTTTAAAGGTTAACTTATGTATTTGATTTTGAAATTTTGTTAAGAAATTTCAATTAGATTTCTTTTTTATGTGTTTTAATCGGTCTTCATTTTAAAAAATTCGATGCAGTCATGTATTTTCTGTTAGTATTGTATTAATAATATTAAAAATGTGTTAATTCGTAATTTCTGATTTCTTATTTTTTGAATTAAAAATAAATAAAAATTATCATTTTTCATCGTTAGATTTCATTATCATAGTCTTAATTTGGTCTATATACTTTATTTTGTGTCAACTGAGACTCCATTTTTTTTTAAAATTGAGCAATTTCATTTTTTTTAAAATCAAATTTAATTTTTATATAAATGTTATATAAATATTTTATTAAAATTGATATTTTTATTAAATATTTTTAACAGAATTAGATTTATTAAAATTTATTTAAAATTATTTTAAGGTTACTAATAAAAAGTAATGTTAATATAAAAAAAATCAGAATTAATTTCAACTAACAATTATGCTAAACTTATTTATTAATTTGCATTTCATAAAGTAAAATAAATTTATTAACTTTTTCAATTCTTTCAAAATTTATATTTTAGGTTAAACTTTATTTGTATTGATATTTTATTATAATTTATATTTTTAATAATTGTATATGTTTAAAATGTGTGAAATTCAATAAATTTTATTCATATGTTTTGATTTGGTTTAAAAATAATAATTATATAAATTTAGATGTGAAATTTTAAAATATCTTTAAACAATTTTATAATATTTTAAAATAAATAAATTTGAAATTTAAAAACAAATTTAAGTAATGTTTAATGTAAAATATTAATTTAAATAAACTTAATCTTATTAAAAATATTTAATAAAAATATTAATTTTAAAAATATTTTTATAAAAATTAAATTTTGTTTTAACATAGTGATGATGAAATTGTTCAATTTAAAATTGAGATCAAATTAAAACAAAATAAAAAAAAAAGAATAAATTGAGATTAAGATAAAAATACCTAGTGTGACATGTCATTGTCACGTCACACTCCCACTATATTTTTATTTTAGTAAAAAAGTTAGATATGAAATAATAATACTTTTTATTGATTACTTGTGAATGTAGTTATTGAAGTGTTAAAACCACGTTAATTTTTTTGTATATTTATGGTTATGTTTTCCTTTGATGAGATTATTCTCATTGCGTGATTCTCTCACAAATATACGTAATAAAACTTGAAATAAGAGAAATGATGTTATTTGATAAGTTTGTGCTACAGTAAAGTTGTGTTAAATAATATAGAAAACATGTGATTTATCTAGTGAAATGGTGTACGTGATTCTCCCATATACTATTAGATCTAAATTAAACATACATCACAATTTGGTTATTTTTTACGTCTAAAATATATATATCTATATATATATATATATATATATATTACAAAAAATAATAGAATTATTGACAAAATTTTACCGACAAATATATTTTAGTCGATAATTTGAATTATCGATAGATTTTTATATTTTAATTATTGACAAATGGTAACACAAATTTTATTTATCGACGGATTTTTGATAATTATTGACGGATTTTTTGATCAGTAATTATCGATGAGTTTTTTTATCAGTAATTATTAACGAATTTTTCGGTTGATAATTACCGACATATTTATTGACAGATTTTTCTGTCGGTAGTTATCAACAAATTTTTTCATCAAACAGAACATGATTTTTGTCGGTAAAATTTTACTGACAAGAATTTTACCGACACATTTTTTACCATCGATAATTCTAGTTTAACGACAGATTTTGACCATTACCGATAAATTTTAACCATCAATAATATTAAATATTAATTTTTCTTGTAATGATATATATATATATATATATATATATATATATATAAGTTTGGATTGTTACATTGACTTTATTATTTGATTTTTTTTTTGTCTAAACCATGTTTATTGAAGTTTTTTATGATAAAATAACTATTCTTCACCCATAACTAACTATGAAGAATCGTGGAAGAGACGAGAATCGAGATAAAAAAGATAATGAGAGAGATAGAAAGATAAAGAAATAACATAGATGAAGATTTTGAAATGAATTCTTAAGCATGAAATATAATGAGAAGGTGAAATTCAGAAATAAGATATGATGTTATGAAGGTTGTATTGAAAATGACGAAGGATCGGAAGTAGATGTTAGGTGCATCGGAAGTGAGTAGTTGAGAAATGAAAATGGTAATTACTAACTATTAATTGGGCGGCTTTGAGTTAGCGGTACATGCAATGCTGGAATCCATCCAACATCAAAATTGGGGCGCATGCGGGTCTCTTCAACAAATATCATAAATCATCACTTCAACACTCATTATCTCTTTCTAAAGCTTTCACCATTTCAACTCTTCTTATACTAGGATAAGAAATAGATTAAATGAAAATTAAAAGAACAAGTAAAAATAGAATTTCATCATTATATCGAATAAACTATGAATCTATAATAAGAATCTCTCGCATGTATATTATCACTATTATCAATTTAAATTCTAAATCTAAAAATATATTACGACACATGAATATTATTATACATTAGATGTGAAGAAGATTTATACGCTCTCAAATCATTGTTGGATATTTTGAAGACATATTCTTTAGTACTAATGAATTATAATTAAATTTATAATGACTTTACAGCCTATTTATTTCTTACATTTTGTTCAACTTATATTTTAATTCCGACTACAAACATCAAATCCCAACCTACCAATGGACCCTCTCAACTAAATCACAAGATTTCCGCACACATAACACTTCTAAATTAGCTGTTCCATTTGATTATGTTTTTACAATGCCACATAGTTCAAAGTTTCGGAATTAACAGTTCTGGGAACAAACTTTCAAACGAGATAGCAGCGCTGTACTTAGCATTCACTATATCACAACACAACCGCTAATAAGCACACACATATATTAAGGAAAACGAAATAACAAACACAAACACAAACTTTTAATTTCTTTTTGCTATCCTCAACTCATTTATATTAAGACTGTACTTATGCAACATTGTATGCTTCTATATAACATATGATCATTAAGTTGACAAGCAACACAAAAGTAGAATGAATAAAAAAGAGTTTAAAAGAAACTTTCATACATGTATATCTCAAAACCATAAGCATATATTACTTTTCTAAAATTTAGCTACCAAAGAAAACTGGTCACTAAACATTAGCTACTAGGATTTTGCTATCAAAGAAATTGGTTTCTAAATTTAGTCTCTAATTAATTAGTGACTAATTTAGCGACCAATTATAATTTTTTTTCATAATAATGACTATTTTAGTAACTAATAATTTTATTTTTTAAATTAGTATCTAAATTGGTTAGTATAGTGACTAACAACTTTTTACCACTAAAATTAATTATTAATGAGACATTTTCTTGTAGTATTACATAACAAAATATTTATACTTCTTCTAAGTTAAACCTTTTTCGGTCTCCAGTAATCCTTATGACTAGATTTCAAATGGCACTAAGAAAGATTATATCTGTTAGTGGAAAACGGCAAATGCATCGGTCACACGTAAGCAATAAATATATCATTCTCTCCACAGGGACTTATGCAAAACATGACAAACTCACAATTCATAACTCAAATAGACAACAAAGCTCACAAAAACACAAAGAAACTCTTTTTGACATTTTATCAAACAGTTGTGTGCAACAGAAATTTAACATAGATTATATATAATTGTCAAGACTAGATTTCATTCACTTTATTCTCATGCATTCACAAACATCTCAATTCTAATTTCATGTCAAAATCAATTCACAAGAATACTCAAATCCTATTCCTAGCGACTTTGAGTCTATGATAACTCATCAAGTTTCAATTCCTTGAATGCTCAACAAGTGAAATCATGCATTAAGTTCAAGAATATTAAGATTACTAATGAATCATGTTCTATCCCTAGATATAAGCTCCATTAGGCATTCAATTTTAGTTCCAAGTTCAAAAGATATTTTTCAACACCTTAAGAACCACAAATCATGCATGAGTGTCTAAAGCAAAGCAAACATTAAGTATGAAAATCAAATACTAACATAGAAATGGAAAAACATATGGATTAACATCACAAAATGCACAAGATTTAGTTTATTACATATAATATCAACACATAGGTTTAGCTCTCCATGGTGGAGAACCTAAGGTTTACAAATATACGAGATAGAGAAGAAATGGAAACCAAAGAGAAGATGCAAGCCCTCTCCCAAGGTTCTTGACAGCCACTCCATGTTCCAATTGCGCCTCCCATTCGTGTCTCTATCTCCCAATCGTAACTCATCTTCCTCTCCAACCCCAAAAGGGGAAAAAACCACCATGAGTGGAGGAGAAGACCCAAGGAGGAGTAGAAGAGCTTCCCAACACTTCTAGCAACCTCCAATAGGCTCTCCAAGTACCAAAAAGTGTTTCTCTATCGTGCAAAATGAGGAATGTTCCAAAGCCTCGTGAGAAACAGGATTAAAAACCCATTTTTTTGACATGTTAGCGACGCCACCGCTGAGCCTTGTCTCAGTAGCGCTTAACGCCAGGTTTTACGAATTGAATGGCGCTCAGCCCTACTTTTCACCGCTAAGCCTTGTGGCGCTTAACCCCACTTTTCCACCGCTCAGCCTCAGTTTTCTACCACTCAGCCTTGAGTAGTTTACAACATTATGTATTTGAAGTATTGGGCATGATTTCAGTGGCACCTGACGCGAGTATTTGCTTCAAAATCAATCTTTTCGTTTCGAATCATGCTCCTTTGAGTTCTTACTTATTTTCCTCTACCACAAATGTTTCCTATTAATTTATTTAACACACTTAAAAGAGAGATTAGAAACAAAACAAGCATAAAACAACTAAAACACAAAAACAAAACAAAACAAAACACACTCAACATGGGGATATAACAAGATAAAAGTTAAGAAATAGTTTATTTAATCATGACAATAAACACACAAAAAGAGATAAAAATGGACATTATCAATATCTCCGGTCTAAGTCATGATAAGGCTACATGACTTATTTCCTTAATCATACTTTTATTAGTGAAGGTGTCATTCCTAAAAATTATTCTATTTCTCTTAAGAAAAATATTATTTGACACAAAATAACCATTTGACAATACATTATAGGAATAAAATGGTTATAAAAAAAAATTGTAAAAAGAAAGAGATAATGAAGTCATTGTATTATGTACTTTAGATTGAAGTGATTTGATTTGGAATTGATGAATGATGTTAAAATCTTTAGCATAGCATGAAAATTAAGCTCATTTTTTAAGTATAGTTATCTTAGAACTTGGAAGACAGGGATTGGAGAAGATAAGAATGGAATCGTGATGACAGAGCATCAATGGAGTGACATATTTCACTCTCTTGGCTTGGTGGCTCTGTTTCCCAGTTACACTCATTGTTCATCTTCTTCTATATTCTGTTTATGAGACAAAATACAAAATCTTGTAGTATAAAACAGCATCCTGAAGATTTGAAAAAAGAACGGGTAATTGTCATAACATATCAATGAAATTGTTCTATTTGAAAACTAATTTACTTTTTGTGAATCTGAAAATCTATAACTTATAATCTTGTAACTTGTTTTTCCTTTCATCTTCACACACTTTTGTCTAAAAGTTTGTTTTTGTTGTATCTAAACAAAATTATATATTTCAGAATATTTTTTGACATACTTATTCAAATAAAGATTGTTACTGTTTATAGGTAATTGATTGTAACAATAATCAATTATGCATAAAAGTAATTGTTAAATAATTTTATAACTGATTACAACAAAATCAGTGTGAGAATATATGATAGAATTTTATGACTCACTTTATATTTGCTATAAAAAGTTAAATTTGAAGTCTTGAAAAGATTCTTGTCAATCAATACTTAAATTCGTATAATATGGAACAAAGAATATAAAAAATTCTATAACAACAGAAGCAGAAAACATTAAAAAAAAAAAAACTCGAAAAGCCTATGATATATACTCATTCCATCTATTGGTTTCATACTATTTCTTCATCTCCTAACCAATGCAAATCTTTAAAAATTTATTAGTCTCGATTAGTAATTTAACCAGAAAGGGTAGGACAAAGAATTGAGGTATGGTAAAACATCCAAAAATTACAGGGCGCAGTTACATGAACATTTTCCTTCCACCCCCTTAGTATAATATTGACATGTTGAATTCATTATGAGCCTGAAAAGGAACTAAATCAACGTTAGAGGTGAATGGAAACAAAATGACATTAAATTTCTTAAACAAAAAGCCACGATTTAGAATCATGGTTGACAAGAAATTCAACTTCGTAAACGAAGTTTTATATGAAGTAAACACATAACAGTCCAGTTTTAGCAGTGTTAATCCTGAATAACTAGTATAGATTGCAGACTCCACCACACACAATATAACGAGTAAACTCTTAATAAATAGAGTTGCAGAGATGAAACAGAAAGGAAGAAATAAGAAACAGTTAAGAAAGAAAGAGAAGAGAAGAGATAAATACCTGAAGTAATGGGTATTTAAGCTTTGTATGGTTTGAGACGCATCCATTTGGTACATGACCACTTATTACCCTTAATCACTGGACACCCACCTGAGAATTATTGCAGAAACGGCATTGTTATATCTCCAAATTTGGAAGTAACAATAAACAATAAGAAGAGAGGAACTAACCATGCAAACTCAATGGATCTAAGGTTGCATCAGGCTTCATGCTCCAGAAAAGTAAAGCAGTACCCATCTTTGGTTTAATTGAAAGTCCTTTTTTTCCACATTCAGAAAGCTCATTCCACCAAGGCACAGAGCTAACATTTCCCTTCGCATCTGGGAACACTGTCTCACCACCTTCTTCAACATCTGAACTGCATCATTAGAATACAGAAATTTGACAACATGTGCATCTGTCTTCATATCCAACACAAATTGAGGTTAGCAAATACGATGAGGGAACTGAAACTACGTACAGGTACATCAGCACTGTTGCTATCCGCTGTCCCCCGTTCTTAGTGTTAACGTTGTCCATAAAGTAGTCAAAATGAGGCTCGTACTTTTGTCCAACTTCATAATGGAGAACTTGAAGTCCTTCACCGTGCTCTGCATATTGTGAGCCAGATAATATAGTTCTTTTTAAGTATATCACGAAAAATGGAATACGATACCTACGGTATTCTCTACAAAATATATCAGTTCTATCTATCAGAATACCGCATTTTCAAAAAAATCCAGGGTACGATATATAAAAATAATTTATTTATAATATAAGCATAGACTTATATTGTATAATTTTATATAAATATGATAGAATTATATAAGTGACAAAAGCATAGACAATTTATAACGTAAAATAAAATCAACATGACAAAAAAAATCTCATAATAAAAAAATATAATATTTAAACTTCAACACAATATATTATATATTACATGACTCTGATTTTCAATCTCATCATTTCGCTCTCCATCTATGTGAAAAAAATTCCTGACAATGTGGTTCATTAAGAGAAAGGCTAGCAACTTCGAGAAATCTGCTTCTTTCATTCATTTCTAGCAATATCCCGCATTTTGTTTTCACCCTCTTTATAACTATTTCTCTTTTTTTCAGAAGAGACTGAAATTTGTATATAACAAACTAAACCGTGGTCTTTCTTAAGATTAAGTTTATTTATTTTTATAGAATATGTACTTTAATTCCTCTAAGAGAAAGAAGAGGATGATGTCAATGAAAATAGTTTCAATGAAATTGATTGAAGTCTAGGAACACAACACCATGTATGACCCACCATTCCCTTTATTTAAAGTTCCATCATCCTATGGTAAATCAAATTAGACTAAGTTTTCTCCACTTGAAATGATTTGGGTACAGCCCAAAAAAGTACTCATGCGTACCTAAATTAAGTATCCAATTTTTTATTTTGTGAAATTATTCTAATACATATCCAATATCGAGTATGTATCCATGAGTATCCAACAAATATTGAATATGGATACATAGCCGGTATGAATACATTATGATTTGAGGAGTACCCATCTTGTAGAGACTATCAAGAATCATCCGCGAGGAAAAAAAAACTAAAAATGTTTCATCTTGTTTGCGTTAACAGAAAATCAGTTTAAAATATCTATTATCCATAATTCTTCATAAATGGTATTAGGGAGTACCAGAAAAAATCCAATAAACCTCATTAGCATCATATTACTTAGACTCACAAGTGTGAGTTCTTTCCACATTGATACATCCTTTCAATACCATATTAATTAGACTCATGTTGAGTCTCTTCTATATCGATACATCCTCTTGAGCGAAAGTCTTTCTAATCACGAGTAGTCACTAGCAACCCTTGCTCGTACCATTCATCAGTCACAAAGGTGAACCTTCAACTTTGATGCTATAGATGGATCTTTGGAGAGGAGCATTTATCAAGGAAACTCAACACCAATGAGACCCCAGTCAAACCACATAAAAGATTACACCACCTCTAACCTAAAACTTTAAGATAATGAGTTTGTATCGTGAGCCTTTTTTCTTATATGTTGTTCAACTTTTTTATTTTTATACAATGTGATACTTAGAGTCATACTTGAATTCTTAACACTCATACACGATATTTTCATGCCTTAGAGTAAGGGAGTGTGTTGAAAATTCTACGTCAACTAAAGATAATGTCAAATTATAGTATATGAGTACCGTATAAACTTGTTTTATAAAAATAAGATAGGCTTAAACTCACTACCTAATATGTTATCACAGAGTTTATCATGACGAGGTTTGTTGAACCTTTCGTGTCACTTGTTATTGAATCATATTTTTTAGTAATATTGTGGATCTCATTACAGCTTTTGATTTCAAGACATTTTATGTACATGATTTTACTTTCCTTTCTAAGAAAAAAAGAGAGCCTAGAAATGCACAGGTATAGATAGCAGAATAATGAAGGGCACGGATACTTCAACTACTCAGAAATCAGTCTCATCAAGCAGGCGTGATAAAAATATTCATTAAACACATAGTACACCAACTAAAGAGACAAATTGATTAGACATTTAAGCTATTAGAAATGTTTTACATACCAACGACAAAGCATATAAGAGATGAATATTTGATAGTTTTCAAATTATGAAAGTATAAGAAACTTGTATGTTACCTCAAATATCATCCCATTCACGACACCAAAACGTAAAAGGGTCTGACTATGACGAAAACTACCTTAAATATAAATCTCTCTTTACGATGTCGCAGATAGAGTAAAAAAGTTTGTATATGAATCAATGTTTAAGTTATCATGTTAACTTCTGGCACTCACTACTATTTGATACATATGTGACGCGACCAGAAAACTTAGTTTTATCAACAATTAAAACTCAGAAAAAAGTGGGAAAAGGCAGAAAGTAACATACCTACGGGTATAAAAGTAAAATCAGCAATTCTTTTCTCAATATCCCTCACAATTTGATCACGTCCTCTGGCCATAAAAGCACCGGAGCTAGTCCGTACTCTAAATGCAAAGGAATAAGAAAAGATAAGATTTTTCATAATAAAGAGGCAAAGGCAAACTAAACAAGCAAAAGATAATTATTTTCAATACTGAAATCGATGGACACTCGACAGGAAAATGTAAGGGGGAAATCCAACCTGCTGTCCATACTCTTTCCAGTTTTAGCATCAACAACTGATGACTTTTGCATCTTTGGCTTCGCTATATTAATTAGATACTCGCATTCCTCCTTGCTCTGTTAAGATTAATCAGCCAAATTTCAGTATTTCCAAAGTGAAGACACTGAAATATTTAATAGTACAGTTGAGCCCTTACCTTAAACAATGGTTAAACACAACATAACCATATCAGGCTAAAGTGGTATTCAATATTGAAAATAACACCTCATTTCAATAAATACTACAAAAAGGTGAGCTGAGAAAGATTTCAAACTTGGCTCTTAATTCTTCAATCCATGAAATTGGAATTTCCACGGGATTATGGTAGAAACTAAAAGAGGGGGAAGAAAATGGAAAAATAAAAATCAGGTTTTTACTTACAAGAGGACACATTGAAAACCCCAAAAATCATAGAAGCATGCAAAATTTCACATCTTGATAACAAATGCTAATAGCATTTACGTAAACACTAACCAGAAAATTATGATAGAGAAAAGCTCTGGGCTCCCAGGATATTATTTCAACCCAGCGTTCTCCCTGGTTGTCGTCTTCTTGGCTTCTGCGCAAAGAGAGAGATGAGAAAACAAGAGAAGAAGGAAAAGCAGGAACAGAGAAGACACATACACGTGAGAGGTGCGAGCGATGGAGCTGAGATCGTTGGGTTTGGAGAGAGCAGTGGAGGAGTTGGCATTGGAAGCGGAGAGAATCCGGAGAGTGAGGAGAATGAGAACGAGGAAGCAGCAGGTGACGAGCAGCGACAGCGTCAGCGTCCACGACGGCCTCGACGATTTCCGAATCCGAGGTTGTCTGGTTTTCATCATTACAAAGATCCTGAATGAGTTTGGCGGTGGAACAGCCGATCGGAATTTGATTCGGAGGAAGAGGAGAAAGTTGATTGGTTCAGTGTTTGGGCTCTGTAATGTAAGACTCTGTCTTCTGTTCTGTTCTCTTACGTTCTGTGGGCTGTGCTTCCGTTTGCGCGCCCGGTTTTCCTCCTTCCACTATATTATAATTAAATCAATCAATTGTTTAAAGATTCTGCGCTTCCTATACACCCTCCAACATTAATATAACAAACGATTAAATATATTTTTTTCTTTTAACTTTTACTATAAAAATTGAAATTAATCCATTCTAAAAATTTTGAATTAATTTAGCCTTTTATTTTTATAAATATATAAATTTAAATATTTAAATCAAATTTATTTAACATTTTAAATATATTTATCAACTAACATCAAAATAAACATAGATCAAACAATATAAACAAACTAAAGTATTATACTGATATGTATTTAAACGTCAAATAAATTTAATAAAATATGGTTAAAAAATTAAATCTTACACATTTATAAAGTTGAGAGACTAAATCGGTTCAAGATTTTCATAAATGACTAATTTTAATTTTCACTAAAAGTTGAAGGACAAATACATATTTAACCCTATAATAAATTAATAAAAATAATATGACTTGATTTATTCTCAAGTATTTATATTTTAAATTAGAGTTTATTTTTTTCTAAATTATTATAAAATATTTTGCTTTTTTCTAAATTAAATGATAAAATATTTAGTTTTTACATTTTATAAGAGATGTTTAAAACTTTTGAGTTAAATATTTTTTAATTATTAAACTTTCATGAAATTATAAGGTTAAATCATTCGAGAGGTCACCATTTTTTTAATGAGATCTCAAGTAGGTTTTCTCATTTTTATTTGACTCAATTAGATTGTGGAAAATTTGTTGGTTGTGATTAGGTCTTTTTCCGTTATTAGTACTCTAACGATGTTAACTATGTGTCACGTGTTAGCACGTGTCAATCTGACATTGTGTCACATGGTAGAGACAATTTGATGGGACAATGGCAGTGTTACTATTGGATGTAAAAAGTTTATGTAGTCCCTCTATTTGTTATTTTGTCTCAATTTAGTTCCAATTTTGTTAAAACTAAATCAATTTCATCCTTATATCAAATTTAATTTTTATATAAATTTTATAATGGTATTTTTATTATAATTAATATATTTTTTTAAAATTTAAGTTTATTTAAATATATATTTTCGTTCAATTTTATTTCAATTTTGTTTTAAATATTTATATATCTATAATTTATAGATAAATGTTAGAGTTGCTTTAAATATAAATTTTTTATAAATTAAAATATAAAATTTTAAAAAAATTTATAACAATTTAAAAATATATATTTATTTAAATTTTATTTTAAATACTTATATATCTATAATTTATAGATAAATGTTAGAGTTGCTTTAAAAATAAAATTTTTATAAATTCAAATATAAAATTTAAAACAATTTCATAACAATTTAAAATAAATATATTTATTGAAAATTTTACAATTCAATTTATAAAGTTGTTACTTTTAAACCAACTCTAAAAATTCCCTATAAATTATTGATATATAAATATTTGGAACAATATTTAAATAAAATTCAATGTAAAATAAACTTAATTTTGTTAAAAATATCAATTATTATAAAAATATCATTGTAAAATTTATATAAAAATTAAATTTGATATATGAATGAAATTGATTCCGATTTAAAAAAATTTGAACCAAATTGAGACAAAATAACAAATACAGATATTACATTAAGATTTTTCACTTCCAGTAATTACATGTGGTACTATCAGTACCACATCACATTGTCTTTTCCACGTGACACAATGCCAGATTGACACGTGGCAATAATTTTTTTAAAATTATTAAAAAAATTAAAAAACTAAAAGAAAATTAAAAAAAATTAAAATTAAAAAACAAATCAAAAAAATCACGTGTTGACACGTGACATATAGTTAACCCCATTAGAGTACTATTAACGAAAGAGACTTAATTGCAATGAATTTTCCAAAATAGAGACCCAATTGAGTCAAATAAAAATAAATGAACCTACTTGAGATTTCATTACAAAAATGGGGGACCTATAGAATGATTTAACCAAATTATAATTTGTTAATATCTACTATATTTGGATCTCTAAAATTAAAAAATAATAAAAAATCATTTTTTAATGCAACAAAAATGATTATTTTACAGTTTGTTGATATAACTAACACAAAAAGTCCTTAAAATGTCAGTTATTTTTGGCTTTTAACGTCTGCAAAAATGTCAACGTCATATTGGGTGACGTTAAAATTAATGTCCAAAAGAAAAAATTGACGTTACTTAACGTCGGAATATGGGTGACCGACGTCCCTTAACTTCGGTTCGATCCCCACTCGACATTCAACTCGCGTCATCTAGATGGGAAAAACTGCTGAAATTGACGTTTATCCTTGCACTGACAGACGTCAAAGGACGTCTTTGACGTTGGGCAGTGCTATAGCCGACTCTGTCAGTGTAAGGGCAGACATCAATTTCAGCTGTTTTTTTTTTTTTAAGTTTTGCTGTATTTACAAATTGTCACACCTGAAAAACAGACAAGTCCCAAAACAGTTCACATTATATTCTAGCAACATGGTAATTTTAACTAATAATTGTAAAGTTGTCTAAACTTTTACAATTACCACAAAACTAAAAGTTTCATCAAGAAATTGTTCTACAAAGTTTTTAAAATAAAATTCTAATGTTATTCTAGGGCCTAACTTCATTGTTCTAATAAATATGCTGCCCATTCTTATCTTAGTATCTGGATAGCGTCATTCGATAGAGGTGATGGATTCTTGAAGCGCTGAAAAGATAATACAAATTCATTATGCATGCATATCATTGTTTAAATTTTGATATGATTTATAATATCTTAAAGATATATTAATACCTTTATCCAATCATCTTTAACTACATTTCAAATGGTTGTTCTTATCCAAGACATGACATAATACTCACATTTTCATGAATCTTCTTGCTTGTTACACTAAAGATGACAAAGAAAATAATCACATATCAAGTTCATAAGTTGACATGTGGAAATTAATAACTATAAATGAATTACAACCTTTTGGGTATAATACTTTAATTTGTTGTGCTCTGGGCTTACCCATAACTCAAATGAAATTTTGGAAACATAAAATATAGGTTAGTTTTAATATGACTAAATACATGATATGAAAAAAAAAATTAACACTTACTCTTGTAACATGTTTTTCAAAGCATTTTCAAACTATCTGATCGGACAATTCAATATTTAATAAAAACGATTAAACATTTAATCATTTGTACTAGATTTCAAACGAAAACTAAGGTTCACTCAATATTGTGAACTAAAATTATAATAAATCTTCACATATAAAATAACAATGCAATAATAATATTAAAAAATTACATTAATTTTAACATGCAACAAATCTAATAATAAATATAAATTTTATTCAAATTTATCAACTAAATTTATCAACTATCATAAAATTTCAAATAAAAGAAAATAAGCCAAAAAAATCAACAAAATACATTAAAATCATTTTAACATGCAACGCATCTAATAATAAATCTAAATTTTATTCAAAATTTATCAAAATCATAATTTTTCTAATAAAAAAAATGCCAAAAAAATATAAAAAAATAAAGCATACATGAACTAGAGGAAAATGAAAAACTAATCTCTTGTAACAAAAACAAGGATGCAGATGGAGGAGGGTGGGTTGTCGGCAAACAAAGCTTCACAATGCAAAAGGGAAGAAAACCATGCATTTATGTGAAATGAAGACCAAAACGAAATTCAATCAGTTCAAAATGCTTAAATCAGTGTACATATCAAAACCCAACAAGTTTCATGGTGGAAAACTCACTTGCGGAGGTCGCGCTGGCCGGCAGAATGCGGAGGAGAGCTTGCGAGGAAGAGGAATAGTGGCATTTGCGCATTGCAAATATGAAATTTAATGTGTGGGAAGTCAGTTCTCCATATACCCGACATTAAGTGACGTCGGGTAAGTAAAGTAACAAATGTCGAGTGACGTCAGGTAATTTATGGGCCGACGTTAAATTGGATTGACGTCGGGACGTACAGAAACTGATGTTAAGTGACGTCGGTACAGTACTGAAAAAACGTTATTTTTGACACTTTATTTACAAAAATACCACTAATATTTTTGACATTTGTGTTGTTCTTTAAAGACGTTAACAAGGTGATATATGAAAAAAGTTATCAATCTTGCATTGATAGTATAATTTTCACTTGTCATAATAAGATATTTTACATTAATCTCATAAAATTGAGATGAAATACTTTATAGTTTACCTTTTATAATAATTTGGACGAAAAGTATAGGAATAAATTTAACCCTTAAAGATGCCATATTATTTTAAGTTTATTAAAAATTATAATAAGATATTTTACATTAATCTCGTAAATGTGAATATTTTTTAATTAAATTATTATTAAAAATTTCTTTAGTAAGTATTCCAATTTCTTATAATTTTTCGATTCAGTATTTAATGTCCGGTAATCTTACTTGTCTTTCTACATTAATGTTTTATGAACAATAAAAAATCATTTATTATTTTATATTTATTTTTCACAAAATCTTATATTTATTAACACATAAAAAATAAAATAATTAAGTAAAATAACAATTATAATACCTAATTATTAAAAAAAATTAAACTACAGAAATTCAATTAAAAATATAAAATTATGAATAATATAATTTTTTTTAATAAAAACTCAATTTCAAATACTCACATTTAAGAGAAGTTAAATTTCATTTAAGTATATCATTAATATTACATATACCTCATTTAATGAAATAAATAATCTAGTTATTAGGTTAATAATCTAATTTAATTAGTTTTGTCAATATAAAACATTCCATAAATGTAATTTATTTTAAAATTTATTAACTAATAAATTATGAACTATTTTCACTCATTCTTAACGTATACATTATTTAGTTCTTTTACTGCTGTATTTATATTTTAATATATTTAATTTTATTTTTGTATTTATTATTATATATTTTAATTTTAGAAAGACAAATAATTGTTTTACTCTTTTTATTTTTTATTAAATTACTTTTAAATTTTTTATATGGTTAAATTAAAACAAAAAATTATTTTTTTAATTGAGTAAAAAATAAATTTACTTAACTTCAATTTATTTAAATAAAATTAATTAATTAATAAAAATTATATAAATTTTAAAACATAATTTAAAATATTAAAAAATTCAATTATTTTAATAAATATATAAAATTATAAGTCCATATTAATGTCTTTTTTTTCACTAAAATACACAAATTTGCTTTATATAGTAAAAGTTGAGTATTTATATTTTTATTGTGACATGTTATATTTACTAAATATTTAATCAATTAGTTTTATCAAATATTTATAATTTAGTGATATAGTTTAGCAGTTTAAAACTAAAGCAGAAACCTTTTGAGCTGCTACCTTATTAAGTAAAAACTGATTTTTCAACTATGAAATAGCTTTTGTATCACTATTGTGTTTTTAAACAATTCTGTTAAAAATAAGTATAATTCTTTTTAAAAATTACCTCTTCAAACCGATAATTTAATTTTTTTTTAAATAAAAAATTATTTATTTCTAATAAACAGACTAAACTAAAAAAATGCAAATAAATTTAGAAACAAAATAGTGCAAAAAATTACAACCTAATAAGAAAACAATATCCTACTAAAGTATCCAAAATGTCCATCTTATTCATTTGACATGTGTCCACTAAAATATCCCTTCTAATTTTATTAATCTACAAAACTATCACTTACAAAATACCATCACTTACAAAATACCCCTATCATTATACCTATTTACAAAATTAGACATTCCAAAAATATTATATCAATAACAACTATAATTATTATCAATAATAATAATAATAATAATAATAATAATAATAATAATAATAATTATTATTATTATTATTATTATTATTATGTTTATTATTATTATTATTATCATCGAATTGTTTTTATTATTATTATTATTAATTATAATTATTTTTATTAATATATTAATATTATTATAACTATTATAATAATAATAATTATTATTATTATTATTATAACTATCACTATAATTATTTTTACCATTGTATTATTATTATTATTATAACTACTGTATAATTATTATTATTATTATTAACAAGGATTATAATTATTATTATAATAATAATAATTATTATTATTATTAATATTATCTACAATTATCATTATTATATTATTATTGTAACATTTTAATTACTCTTATTATTATATTATTTAACTTTTGTTTTTAACATCTATTTTCTTTTTAGCAAAAGTTTAGAATTATAGACACAATTATTTTTTTAAAGTACGATTTTAATTCTAAATTAGACTAATATAAATTATTTCACAATATGATAAAATAATTTATTCATTTTATAAAATAATTTTAATAATTTTATAATTATTAATATATATATATATATATATATTAATTTTTCAAAATAATTTTGTTAAAAGTATTTCAACCACCATTCGACTTTATTGCCTGGACCGTACTTCTCGTGTTAGTTTTGCAACAAATATTTAATTTTTACTTGATTTATATTAAAAATATGGTAAAAAATATATTTTTTTACAAAAAAAAAAAGTCATACAAGTATACAACAACTCCAACACATAAAATAAAATTAATGAAGTCTTGTTATTATAGAAAGACTACTTTATTTATTTCAAATTCAATCATAAAATATATTCAGTTTAGGATGATTTTATTTAGAAAATATTTTTCATTTAAATTAAAGTCATTTTTACCAACACAGTTTCTTTATAACGAAATCATTTGGGATTTTCATGATTTGTCCTTACTAATTTTTTTTCAAAATTTGTACCAATCATGTAAAAAAAAACATCACAAGTGACCTCCTTTTATATTTTTTCATAAAAGAGTTAATGTATATTATTCTTTCATAAATTAGTTGAAAAGATATATAAATCACTAAACAAACAAAATTATTAATGGTGAAAATCTATCATCAATAATAAATTATTATTGTTAATTATTATTTTTATATAATATTGATGAACTAAAATTTTGTTAAAAAAATAATTATTACTAAATTTTATTAAAAAAAAATATATATCTATGGATAATTATCAATTACATAAATCTGTTATCAATAATTAATTTATCAATATTGACGAATTATTTCATCAATAAAGTGTATATACAAATTATTCTCGTCGGCCATATCTTTATTCTTCTTGATTTGAAAATTTATAACAACAATACATAAAAATATTGACACAAACAAATACAACAACCACAAAATTCAGGGACAAACCAAAAATAATGAAGAGGAAAACATTAAAATGTAAAATTGAGTAAATGAAGAAAAAGAAAAATCAAATCGATTAATTTAACGAGTAAGCAAATGTAAACCGAAAGAGAAGAAATATAATATAGATCTATGAAAGCAATATGAGAAAAAATAGACGGAAAAGGAAAAGAGAAAAACTGACCAAACCGAAACAAAACAAATGCATTTGTTTATGCATAAATTGGTAGAAGAGAACCTTGTTTGTGCTTTTAGTTTACGCGCCGTTGACATTAGCATTCTTCAAATTGGGAATTGGGTTATTTTGGGTATTGGCGTTGTTGTTCATTCTATTTTGTAATGAGGAAGATGAGTCACTTTTTAATTAAAACATTTTGATTTACCAACAAAATTTTTAACAAACATATCTCTATCTATTAGTAATGTCAAAATTATATATACTAATTTATTCATAAATAAAAATCCATCATTAAATATTAAAATAATATATAACAATTTATCCATTAATACATATTTCTTGGTAAAAAAATTCATACATAAATATCAAAATGATATATGATAATTTATCTATCGATAACTTATATGTGACAATTTAATTATCGGTAAAACATATTTTTTGACAAACTTCTTTCTGTTAGTAAAAATCAATTTATAAATATAATTAATCTATATTAATACAAATTGTTTTAGTAAATCCATGATAATATGTTATGTTGAGTTATAAGTGCTGTGAAACAAAAGATGCAACAACAATTCTTTTTAGCCCATTAACAATGAATATCAAAATTCTAGTTATATTTTAAGGATCGAATCTAGAATTTTAATTATTTAGTTTTTTTGTAAAATTAAAATCTCTTTGAACTATTTCCTATTTTTTTTCCCTTTATCTCTAAGTGAATTTTTATTTTTTATTTCAAAGTAAGTATAAATCATTTTCAAGTAATGAAAGTTTAGTTTGAAGTTTCCATTAGTCTTTTTTTTTTCACTTGTGAACGTTTTTAGAGTTTTTATATAATAATGCTTATTTAAATTTGGAATTCATAGATTCGCATCCATTTGGTACATGACCACTTATTACCCTTAATCACTGGACAACTACCTGAAAATTAAGATGAAAATAGACAGATTTGTTAACTTATTATTTTTTAATTTTAAATTCTCCTAACCACAACTAATAATAATAAGGATTAAGTATCTTTTTAGTTTTTAAACTTTGATCCAAAATTGAAATTCGTCTGTGTCTCAAATTTCGATACATTTTGATCCCTAGACTTTAGAAATAGATGCATATAGTGCTTTTAACCCAATTATGTTAACTTTCTTTTACATGTTAAACGTTTTTTCATGTTAGTATTGGAGTTGTTTATACTGATTGACATATTCCTGGTTCAATATCTACTGATAAATGCGTTCGACACTTCAAAAAAAGCTAACATAATTGAATTAAAATGATTATATTCATTCATTTTTAAAATTTAGGGACTAAAATATATTGAAGTTTCGGACAGGAACTAATTCCAATTTTGAGTTAAAGTTCAGGGACTAAAAACATATTTAACCCTAATAATAATAATAATAATAATAATAATAATAATAATAATAATAATAATAATAATAAGCATAAAGAAGAACTAACCATGAAAACTTGATGGATCATAAGTTAAATCAGGCTTCATGCTCCAGAAAAGTAAAGCATCTCCCATCTTTGGCTTAATTGAAAGTCCTTTTCTTCCACAATCAGAAAGCTGATTCCACCCACCCACTGACCTCAAATTTACCTTTGCATCTGGGAAAACTGTCTCACCCCCTTCTTCAACATCTGAACTGTATCATCAATTACAATACCAACATCAGCATTTCTCTTTCATGACTTGCCAAATTCATATTAACAAAAACTAGGAACTGTATTCATTACAGGTACATCAGCATTGTTGCCATGCGATCACCCCCATTTGCAGTATGCAAATCATCCATAAAGTAGTCATGATGAGGCACATACTCTTCTCCAACTTCGTAATGGACAATTTGAAGTGCTTCACCGTTCTCTGCACAAGTTTAGTGTTTTTTTTTTTTTTTTCAATTACATGATAAATCTATGTAATGTAAGAAATCTGCATAACATGTTTGCAGAATTGGTAAAAGAGAGAAAGAACATACCAACAGGTACATGAGTAAAATCAGCAATTCTTTTCTCAATATTCCTCACAGTTTTATCGAGACCTCTAGCCAAAAGAGTACCAAAGCTTGTCCTTTCGCTAAATTCAAAGGAACAGGTTAAGACAGGGTTTAATTTTAAGTGAAAGGCAGAAGATATATTACTTTCAACATTGAATTCAAAGGATACTTGATCGGAAAGTTTAAGGAGAGAAAATCCAAGACCTGCTAGTTTTAATTATCCCAGTTTCAGTTTCAATAACGGTAGACCTCTTCATGTTTGGCTTGGCTATATTGATCAGATATTCACATTCCTCCTTCGTCTGTGAAGATTAAAATCGGCCAAATATTTCAATATTTTAAAAAGGTGAAGACACTAAAATATCACTTCTATTATTGTTATTATTATGATTACAACATAGGAATGATTTAGAGCATTAATTTAAGAAATGAAAACTGACCAGAAAATTGTGATAGAGAAAAGCCCTAGGCTCCCATGATAGTATTTCAACCCATCGCTCTGTCTGTTCATCTTCTCCTTCGCTTCTGCAGAAAAGTGAAAAAGAAAGAACGATAAGAGAAAGAAGAGGAATTGAAGGAAGCATGTGAAAGAATAGAGTGAGTACATGTAGGAAGCGTTGCGAGCAATGGAATTGAGATGGTTATGTTTGAATGGAGCAAAGGAAGTGTTGGTGTTGGGCATTGAGAGAAGGTGGAGAGCGAGGAGAAGGAGAATTAGGAGAGACATGCACATCGTCAGCACTGCTAGAACAAGCACCCACGACCACCTCGTTATCCACGATTTTTGAAGCCGAGAGTGCCTTGCTTTCACCATTTCTGTTAATTTCTGAAATGGACGAGGAACCAATTCGTCTCAATAGAACAATGTTGAAGAAGACGAGAAACACGCTTTTATTAATTTAACATCTACCTCGTTATTAATTGTTACATTTAATATAGAAATTAATAATTTATTATATTTCATCTTTTATATATATATATATATATATATATATATATATATATATAAACATTGCTCATAATACTGATCCTTTAAAATTTTGATTACATACTACTATATGTACTAAACAAAGTATTTCAAATTAAATATAATAACGTTTAAAGCATTTATTAAAGGTAACGACTTAATAAATTAAAACAAAAAGAATATATCATTGTATCATTATATCATTATATAATAATAATAAAAAAAATAACCGTAAGCGGTTCTGTTTTCTATGAAATCATTTTTTTTAGTAAACTTTTAAAAGAAACAAATACAAATATGAAGTTATTTTTATACATAAGGTAAGCATTTATATGACGCAAATTGATTTTATTGGTATAGCTTTTATATAGTAGTTATTAAATATTAGTTTTCACTATAGGTGAAAAAGAATAAGTTAATCCATTCTGGTTAGGTAGATTGAAAGGTCTGATCTTACCCATTTAATAATATAAATATTTATTTAATTTTTAATTAGTTAATTAATGAATCTAATCTGATAGATTAAAAGAATTACCATCTTTAAAAGTTAAATTGTTTTATTTTAATTAATTGTTGAAACTCATTTTTGTAAATATTAATAATTTTGAGTTATAGTATTATTATAATTTTTTAAATAATACAATATAAAAATAGTATTTTTTTAATTTTTATCATTTTCAGAAAAACTGACTTTAGGTAGGAAAGACGAACTAGCAGGTCTTGTCAAATTTAAAATATTAACAAATCTTGTCTTATTAAATTAATAACAAGATAGCATATTAACCCACTGATTGAATAAATTATACTTGTTTTCATATATTTAAATATTGAAAAGGAAAGCCCTTCTAAAATTCGAAAAGATTTATAAATCACGTATGGTAGAAGTTGAACTACGGAAAGATTAAGAAAACAAATAAATAAATGAGTTTTTTTTTAAGACAAAGAAAAGTGAAAATTGGATTAATTCTTAACTTATGTTTTATATTAAGTACTCAATAAATTTAAATTTTCAATTTAATCTTTGTTGTTAATTTTTTTTTCTGTAAATTCGGTGATGTAGATGTTAATTAACTGATATGGTTATTATTTTGTCATGATACATAACTATTGCTCAGTTGTCATCGGATGCAATTTTATTATTTTTAGAATTTTATATATTATAATTTTATAATTTATGATTTTACAATTTTAGAATTTTAAGATTTTATAATTTTATTATTAGACGTCATATTATTATATTATTATATTGTCATGTTGATGTATCGTTATATTATTATATTGTTATATTATTATCTCATTATATCGTCATATTGTCATATCATCATATATTCATAACGTTATATCATCATATCGTTATATTGTCATATGGTTATATCGTGTTATCATTGTATCCTCATATCGTTATATTGTCCTATATCATCATATTGTTATATTGAGATTGTTTTATCGTGTTATCGTTATATCTTCATATTGTTATATTGTCATATCATCATATAATTATATCGTCATATTGTTATATCATCATATCGTTATATTGTCATATCATCATATTATTATATCGTCATATCGTCATATTGTTATATGATCATATCGTTATATTGTCATATTGTTATATTATTATATTGTCATATCGTTGTATTATCATATTATTATATCATCATATCGTCATATCACTATAGTCTTATTATTATATTGTATTATCGTCATATCGTCATTTCATTATATTTATAAAATTATAAAATAATAAAATTGTAAAATTATAAAATTTAATTTATAAAATTTTAAAATAATAAAATTACATGTGCGGGAAAATTGAGCAAAGTGATGTGATAAAATAATAAACATGTCATATTGTTATATTGTTATATCATAATATCATTATATTGTCATGTCATTACATTGTCATATCGTTATATCGTTATATAGTCTTATCGTTAAATCGTCATATTGTTATATTTTCGTATTGTCATATTTTCATTCATCATATTGTCATATTTATAAAATTATAAAATCATAAATTATAAAGTTATAATTTATAAAATTTTAAATAATAGAATTACATGTAAGGACAATTGAGAAGGTGACATGACAAAATTATAATCACGTCAACCACTTAACAAAAATTTAGTTGGAAATCAATAGAAAGTTTTTGAATTTATCAAAATTTAAAACATAATTAAATATTGTTTTATTTAAGGAGAAGATGAAGAGATTTGAAAAAAAATGAGAGAAGATATTTTGAAAATTAATAAGTGATGGGATGGGATGCATGTAATATTTTAAAGAAAATATTTAATTGATAAAAATATAAGATTACTAAATTTTTGTATATAAAAGTAATTCAAATTAAATCATAAATAGTGTAAATTATATTATAAAATGTGAGTGTTTATTTTTAAAGTGAAAAAAAAAATTAATATTGATAAAAATATACTAAACTAAAATATAATTTTTAAAAATTAAGATGAAATAAAATTTTGGGAATTAGTTTTAATCAAATTAAGTCCCCTTGCCTTAGCAAAGATCAATCTTTTCCACACTCCTCAAACTTGGTCCTTGTCCTTGTAAATCCTCCAAAACCGGTTAATACAAATACAAAACTCACCTGCATTTCTATCCTCCGTTATAATAAATAAGTAGAAACAAATAAAGGTTAAATGACAAGAAAGGTAAATGTCTAAAATGACAAGCAAGAATGTAAAAGTCAAGACAGATTAAATGTATAAAATATCATATAAGGAAAATACGTAAGCAAAATAAATAACGAGAATTGTAAATATAAAAAAGATAATTGTCAAGAATAAAAAGTAGATATAATAAAATTATAAAAATATGCTTAATTAGTAATGTGTAATTCTGATACATTCATTTGGTTTATTTTGGTCACTTTATTATTTTTTTAATTTAATTTAGTTATCAAATTCTTTAAAAATGTTTAATTTGGTCTCTAATTGTCTAAAAAGAAATAATATATTTAAAATTTTAAATTTAGTGTTTCTATTTAAATTTTTAATTTTATTTAGTTCTCTATTTTTATCAATTAATCTAAATATAAATAATAATTTAAATATTTAGGTGGAACAATTTTATGTATAAATTTTAAAAAAAAATTAACATGTACAAATTGTAATTAAACTTAATTATTAATTTGATTTCAGATTGAAAAGGACAAAATCTAATTGTTTTAAAAAATAAAAAGCCTAAATTAAATCAAAATTTTAAATAAAAATTCTAAATTGATTTTTTTAAATAAATCTTTTCTTAAATAATTGGAGAACCAAATTGATTTTTTTAAAAAACAATTGGATGACTAATTTAAACCCAAAACAATAAAAAACTAAAATGAACCACACGAATAAATTAAATCGTAAAAATACCAATACTTCTTAGAGGACCTCAATTCTAAATTATGATTTTTTAAATTGAATATGAAATGAAAAATAAATATGTATGAATTCATTTTCTACTTTTATATATTTTTTTAAATTATTAAAATATTTCCTATTTATTAAATAATCTAAAAAAATTATATAATCTTTTTTCCGCTTTCTACTTCAAATGCCATGGAAGATCTTCCAAAGGCCTCAATGAGTTCCGATGCGTGTCCTATCACGCAGAGTGCAACAAATTTTGAGACCCAAACCTCACAAAGACTCGTTCTATTACACAGACCTGTTGCACCTTTGCAAAACCACCGGTAACCTTAAAAAGGCGCATGCGCAGGTTGTGGTTGATGGCCACGAGAAAGACCCGTTCATCGCCACTAAGCTCATTGATAAGTACTTCCTCTTTTCCAACCTTGAACTCGCATGCAAGGTGTTTGACAATTTGTCCGAACCAGATGCTTTCTGTTGGAACGTGGTCATCAAGGGCTACGCCAACGTGGGTCCTTTCGGTGAAGCCTTAAACATATACAATGCGATGCGTTGGCGGGGTATCTCCCCTAACAAGTACACTTACCCGTTTGTTCTCAAGGCATGTGGCGCCGAGGGAGCTTCTAGAAAGGGTCAAGTGATTCATGGGCACACTGTGAAGTGTGGATTGGACTTGGATTTGTTTGTGGGCAATTCCCTTGTTGCGTTTTACGTTAAGTGTCAAGAAATTGAAGTGTCCAGAAAAGTGTTTGATGAAATTCCTCAACGAGATATTGTTACTTGGAACTCCATGATTTCAGGGTATGTTGTGAATGGTTATGTGAATGATGCTATTCAGCTCTTCTATGATATGTTAAGAGATGAAGGCGTTGTAGGTCCTGATCAGGCCACATTTGCAACTGTTCTTCCTGCCTTTGCTCAGGTAGCAGATATTCATGCAGGGTATTGGATTCATCGTTATATTGTGAAGACAGGGATGGAACTCGATTCTGCTGTGGGAACTGGACTTATATTGTTGTACTCGAATTGTGGTTATGTAAGCCAGGCGAGAGCTATCTTTGACATGATTTCTGTTAGAAGTGTTGTAGCGTGGAGTGCAATAATTAGGTGCTATGGGACACATGGTCTTGTTATGGACGCTCTCACTTTGTTCCGGCAATTGGTTGAGGCTGGATTGATCCCTGATGACATTGTGTTTTTGTGTTTGTTATCTGCGTGCAGTCATGCAGGTTTGGTTGAGCAGGGCTGGCAACTTTTTCATAGCATGGAAACTTATGGAGTGGGGAAGAGGGAGGCACATTATGCTTGCATTGTGGATATGCTGGGGAGAGCTGGGGATCTGGAGAAAGCAGTGGAGTTTATTCAGTCTATGCCTGTCCAACCTGGGAAAAATGTTTATGGTGCATTGCTTGGTGCTTGCAGAACACACAAACATATGGAGCTTGCTGAAATGGCTGCGGAGAAGTTGTTTGTCTTGGATCCTAACAATGCTGGGTGTTATGTGATTCTAGCACAGATGTATGAAGAGGCAGGGCGATGGCAAGATGCTTCCAAATTGAGGAAAGTAGTAAAGGAGAAAGAAATGAAGAAGCCAATTGGGTATAGCTCCGTAGAGTTGGAATCAGGTCGTAAAAGATTTGCGGTAAATGGTGAGAGTCATTTACATACAACACAGATCTTCCAGATCTTGCTTAGCTTAGATGGGATTATGGGTAAAGAAACTCACGCAATGTGATGCCATTTTGTAGGAAACGTGGATAAAAATGCAATGCGTATATCCGACCATGGGAAAGGGACATTCTTTGGCAACTATGATCCACCCCACCAAAAAATATCTATTCAACATTGGTTATTTGAGTATTTCAATATCAATTTTAGAACTGGTTTTAAATAAGATTATTAGCAACTAATGTTGATTGTAAGTTGTGACTTTTAAACAACTTTCAATCTTATAACTTCAGATAGCTTGTATTTGGTTTTGAAGATGAGATTGAGAAAGTGAATTTAAGATGAAAAAAAGATAAAAGTAAAGATGTTTGGAAAAATAACGAAAAATGAGATAGTTTATATAAAATTGCATTTCCACATGTATAAAAATATTACACATCCTTAAAGAAATTGTTACCATAAATGGAAAAAATACAAATCGATTAAAATATTTCAAAGTTCTATAAATTTGAATGCCGATATTGGTGATGTATTTCTTAAATTCTACAATATTTGTGAAAATAAAAATAGACTTAAATTTAATTTGAGAAAGTACATTGTAAACTTACTTGTAAGCAAAAATTTGTGACACATGAACTATGATTATGCTCTATAGCCAATCACATAAAAACCACACTCAGTTATCTTTTATTTGTTACACTACAATAAAATGAACATTTAATTATATGACAAAATATGAATAGGGAGTGAAGAATTTTAGGAATTACCTTCGAGAAGATTTACTCTACAAGACTAGTGTGATGTCCACCAAAAGTACTATATATCAATTCAAAACATTAAATACGAAAACAATAACTAGTAATTTTTTTTATCGGCAAAGAATTAAATTAAATTAATAATAGAGCACTTGAGGGGTGTTCTAACCCATTTACAAAAAGATGAGAGAAAGATGCAGTGCATCTCCAAAACTATGCTTCTACAATAATCTGGCAGAACAATTAAACTAGACTTTCAATGCTAGAGCTATGCCTTCCCAACGTCAAGCTGGGTAGGAATCATAAGATTAGCCACCCATATCGCTCCTTCCCCGGCCAGTCTACAAGATTACACAGAAAGTGAATACAAAACCAGGTATGCATGGTTCGTTGCGCTCTCGAGACTATGTTCTCTTGGTTGTTACGGAGTAACCAAAGAAGTGTGCAAGATCACTGATGAAGAGCTCATTGCTTTAAACATGGGAATCCTTTTCATGCTCACCTGACAACTTAAACACAGAAAGCATCATATCATAGAGATTTTAAACATACAATAGGAGCGAAGTACCAATCACTATATGAAAACTTTACCGAAGGAATTTTATGTTTCAACCAAGCTCAAGCGTTAACTTGAGCAAGACTAAAAATCTCTTCAGTGTCAACTTTCTTTTGCTTAAAGATCACCTCATTCCTATGTCTCCAAATTTCCCCAACTATAGCCAGCCACATTCCTTTCCACATTGTGTTTTGCCTAGTGTTCAAGCTACTCATATGAAAGTGTTGAAAGTGTATCCTAGCTTGGTTGTGATGCACTGAGCTCACCCCTATCCAGCTATCACACATTTTCCACACCTTTTGAGACATTGCACAAGAGAAAAATAGGTGTGATGCACTCTCTTCACAATCTAGGCAAAACTCACACAAAGAGTGTTGTAATTGGAATCCCTTCACCGATAATTTATCCTTTATCGGTAACTTATCCAAGAGTAGCCTCCACCCAAATAATTGTGCCTTCGGAATCACTCTTATACTCCATAACTCTGTGAACACCTTGTCGCTTTCCCCTTCGGAGCTACCCATCAACTTCATATATGCAGACCTTACAGTGTATGCTCCTTCTGCGGTTTCCTTCCAACTCCAAGTATCCAGATTCCCTTTCCTAAATGTACAACTATTAATTAGCTGATAGAGTTGTGCTTCCATAACTTGCTCCCAAACAAGTCTTTGTCTCCTCCAAACCAATTCCCAAACCCATGTGTTGTCGACCCAATGTCCTACTCTAGCTATGGGACTTTGTTTACTTTCTGAGATTAGATATAACCTATGGAACCTTGAGCTAAGTGGTGCATCCCCCACCCAAAGATCTTCCCAAAATAGTACTTTGTCCCCTTCTCCTATCACCCGGTCTTTACAGTTTTCAAACCATGCTCCTTGTGTTGAGCTTCTACAAACCTTATGGATGTCTTTCCACCACCTTGAAGTAGACTTCGGGATGACAATTTCATTAAGGTTCCTCCATGACCCATATTTTGATTCTAGCACCTCTCTCCACAGGCCTTTGTCCTCCATGCCTAATCTCCACTTCCATTTTGCTAGAAGTGCTATATTGAAGTTCCTAATTTCTCTTATTCCCAAACCGCCTTCCTCCTTTGGTTTGCATATGTTTTCCCATCGAACCCAGGCTATTTTCCTATCCTCAATGCTCCAACCCCATAGAAAGTTCCTTTGGATTTTCTTTAACTCATCATACACGCATTTAGGTGCTTTAAAGAAGGATAGATAGTACAACGGTAGTGCTGATATTACTGATTTGATAAGGCAAACTCGACTAATCATAGACAAGAGTTTACCTTTCCAACTTGATAGCCTACTTCTGACTTTGCTGACAATAACTAGTAATACATTACTGAGAATATAGAGCACGATTAAAGAAAATATTTTATAACTTAACTTTTCATTATGAATTTTGAACAAGTTTTTTTATGTAAGAAACAGGACCAAATGACGATATTATTTTTTTGAAGGCAATACAATGAATATAATTCTGATACTCATTCGTTTTATTTTCTTGATTTCTAAATGCAATGTTATGTAGAAACCTACAACTATTTTTATAAAAAAAAAATGTGTTAAAAATATTTTTAAAGTCTAAAGGATGAAAGAATGTACTTACTCAATCAAGAATTGTAAAATTAAAATATCCAAATATTGGTTTTCTGAAACAATTTAAAGCATGTAACATAGTTTATGTATAGTGGGATGCTCATGGTCCTAAATAGAGAAATATCCCATGGAGCATGGAAAATATCATCGTAAAGGGTCACCCAACACATAAATAGATCCTTCAATACGATAGATTTACAAAAAGGGGTAGGTTCCCTCAGTCTCCTAACGAAAAAATAATTAATTAACGAATGAGAATCGTAAATATAAATAATTACTGATATTAGTAAACATATGTGTATGTATGTATACTTTAAGAACCACCTTCCTAGATGTTCAAACTATATAGCAGTGCTAAACAATGGATATCTTTCAGGGTTTCTGCCACTAATTGAACATCATTTGTGGGTATGTACACTTGAGTTTCACCATCTTGAACATCTTCAACCACCATCCAAAAATAACCATTTGTAATGGAATGAAGTAAATGGTTGAATCCCCTTCATGAAGAGTGCCTAAGGATGAAAGTCTAGAGAATAAGAATTTGTGTACTTTGCTAGTAGCGTGCAAGTCTCTTGAAAAAAATATACTTAGACTTTTCATTTTATTACTTGCATAATTTGGTACACCTACTACGGAGTTAACATTATATTACTAAGTTATTTAGATTTGAAAGTTTGGAATTAACACTCATTTCTATAATTTTTCATATTACATAACATCTTTCTTACAAATTTGTTAAAAAATGTTGCAAGAATTTTTTTTTGCTGTTTTTTTAAAGAATTTTAGTTGACATGTAATTTCTTTGTAGATAATTTTTTCTATAAAATTATAAAATTTGCAAGTATTTTCTATAATTATTTTGCAAAAATTATTTTATACAAAATATATTTTAAAAAAAATGGGTAGTAATTTCTGTAATTCTTTTTCTATAATAAAATTTGCAAGTATTTTCTACGAAAAATTTTAAAAACAAAATTAGCAAAAACTATGAATATTGTTAGCAGTGACTTCTAACTAGAATTTGTCTTTGATCGAATCTATATTTGTATTAGTTGTACTTTGTTATTTTAAAATTGGAATGGAGGAAGTTGGATAAGTGAAAATTTAATTTAGGCTTAATTAGTCATTTGATCTCTGCATTGGAAAGTTTCAAAGTTGATACCCGCTTAACTTTTTGTTTCAATTACATCATAACTTTTAAAAAAAAGTGTTTCAATTAGGTCTTCTAAAAAACACTTATTAACGATATTAACGACATGTCATGTGTCAATGTAATTTTATTTAATTTTTAATTTTATTTAATTTTTTGTAAACAAATTTTGTTGTTCCATGTCAAATTTATGATGTGACAATGTCAAGTGCCATTATTTTAATTTCAATTTAGTATCTATATATATCTCATTAATTCAATCTGGTCCCATTTTTTTAAATAGAACAATATTGTCTATATCCAAATTGATACCAAATTTATAATTTACATAAATGTTTTAATGATATTTTTTTATTAAAAATAAATTTTAACATATTATTTTATTGCATATTGTTATCTCATGTTTTATTAAAAAATATGACAATTTTTAAATTATTAAGAACTTATAGTTCAAAATTGTTCCCGTATTTTTATAGATTCCGCTGAAACTCGAGACATATCAGGCGAAATCAAAACATTTTTTTCACTGGTGACATTTTTATTGTATTAGGGATGGCAACGGGGCGGGACGAGGATGGGTTTCGCTATCCCATACCCATTCCGTAGAAAAAATTCATCCTCATTCTCATACTCAAACCCAACGGGTATCAAACTTTTGTCTCATCTCCATCCCCATCAGGTAACGGGTACAATATACCCATACTCGTACCTGTTTTCTTACTACTTCAAAATTAATTTTAATTAATTTTTATAAAATAATAAAAAATTATAGTAAAGAAAACATAATATTATCAAATATTCAATATCAGGAGAATGATTGTTTCTTCGATATCCAATACTTTGAAATAAATTATAATTATTTACATTTTATATTATAATACCAAATAAAATTTCAGGAGAACCAATATATTTATTAAATTTGCAAATATTAATAAAACTTAGTTGATAAAATTTAAAAATATTTTTTAAAAAAATATAAAAGAAAAAAAAATTCAAATTAAAATATATTTTAAATGTTTGTTTACTTCAATTTTTTAAATTCTAATACACTAATAAAATTTATAATATATCATTTGATCAAAATGACGCAAAGAACAAATAATAAACATAATAATAAAATTTTGACATAGATCTTGTATCTTTTAAACTTCAATATATGTTAGATGGTAATAAAAAGTTATTTATACAATTATAGTGAAAAAATTACACTATGATTGATAATGAGTTAGAAAATAAAAAATAATTAAATAAAATATATCGAAAAAATATTCTACATGATGAAAATAAACAACAAATAAAAATATTAAAAAATTAAGAAATGCGTGTCTTAGAAACAATTTGAGAGACTAGTGAAAGAAATCGCACAAAGAAAAACTAATGTATAATTAAGGGTATGATAAGATAAAACATACCTTATAGATCTAAAAAACTTTTCAAATATCAACATATATACTCAATGGTTGAGAAATGACGAAAATTGTTTTAGTGAAACAAAATAGTTCTTCAAATGAAACAAAAATTATTAATAATAAGGTTTTTTTATATTACCTAGTAAATAAAAGGTTTATGATATTAAACACTTAAATTGATAATAAACATTCTCATGTGAAAATGTGAAAGGAAAATATGCAATAAATAAAAATATTAAAAAATAGAAATATTCAAATGTAAGAGATAAATTATTTTTAATTGACATACATCATTTTAACGTAATTACATAAAAGTTATGATACTATGAAAAATATATGGGATATGCGAATGAGTTTCATAACAAACCAAATATTTAAAAAAAAAAAAAAATAGAAAGTATATATATATATATATATATATATATATAGGATTACTTAATTAATTGTGAATATTTTAATAATTTAAACGGTGATGAAAGTATAGCGGGAACCGGTATTATGGCGGGGATATGTACATCCTCATACACATCCTCATACCCAATTGAAAAAGTGGGGGATTCCCCATACCGATCCTCATACTCAGTCAATACAGGAATTCTCCGTCAAAACAGGAACGGGTTCAAGCAATATCCACGGAGTGAGTTTATTTTTCATCTCTAATTGTATGATGTAAATGTAATTTTGATTTCAATTGTCTGATGTAAATAGAGTTCTAAAACATGTTAGCATAGGTAAAATTGAAAAAAAAAAAAAACTGATAGTTGGATGACTATCTTAAATTATGCAGGATTTTTGTTTTCTTGTTTTCTTCATTTTTCGCTTAGTGATGTCTAATTTCGTGTGTAAAGACTTTCACTTAGTGAATCTTAACTTTAAAGAAAAAATAAATAAATTTAATCAATTGAATTCACTCAGATAATGTTAATTTTGTTCAATAAATCTCAGTCTGAAAGAAAGAAATATGCAATTTAAGCAATTAAATTTGCTCGACAAACTTAAAATCTGATACGCACGTATAATATGAAATTTAATTTCTTTTTATATTTTAAATTTGTCTTCAATTTTTTTTAAATAAATAACTAATTAATAGAGTGATTAATCAATAAGTAAAAGCGATATTACAAGTATGATGACTTATATACCAATTGATTGAGATGTACTCTAAATATTATTGAAATATTAAGTTACGATATATCCAAATTTTCATAATACTCTTGGTCAGGTAAATAAATATATCATGTGATAAAAAAATCGAATAAATGTTTTATTCACTAATTGAGGGTAGAAATTACATCAGAGATGAAATTTGCACTTAATAATTAAATTTTCAAATATATAAACTTAGTTATGAAATGGAAACTATAGTTAATCCTTAAATTTCCAAATAAATATATTTGGTGATATACGTTACTCGTCTCTAAGTTTACTTGTCTCTAAGTCCAAACTAATACTAATATTTCTTAAATTGGCAATGTTTATTCTTATAATGTAGAAGTTTAGTTAGGTATTTGACAAACCTGATATGAAATTATTTATACATAGTTATATTATGTATTTAGTTAAAATGCTAGTTTATCCTCTTATTTTTATTAATATTTTTTTAATCATGCTATTTTTGGTGGAACTAAAACAAATCATTAGTCTTTCTAAATTTGTATTTTGGATGTTTGTTTTAGATATATTAATTTATTTACTTATTTTTAAATATTTTGGACACCAATCTGATGTTATCATTATGCACAAATTTTCACAATAACTCAAAAGTCAAAAAATTATAAAGATAAATTACAATATATTAAAACTTATAAAAATATTAAGTTATTAAGTATATATATAGATTTATTTATTTGTTTATTTATTGATTAATATTAGTTTGATATTACATTTAATATGCACATATTAATGATTTTAATTTTTAATTAAGTGCATAACTTTATCATAGTTAATTAAATAAATAATTGCATTCACGGTTTTGATAACTTACTAATTAATACCATCCCATAATAAAATTAAATATTCAAAGTTAACCATATTATGAGCACATTTTTTTTTATATTTTATATTTATAATTTATAAATATTGTATAACATATTCAAATGTTTTCCTTAAGTGCCTACAAAATCTTTCCTGGGATGATTATTTCTCAAAGAAAACTTCTCTAACTTACATAACACTTAAGTAGATACTAATATTTACATAATTACAATGGAAATGGAAGAACATGCCTTTGGTTATTTTCAGTATCAAACTGTGGTTAATGAACCGTATCCAAGTAGTGCAAAAAAAATAAAAGAAGAGTTTAAGATTATGATAGTCTGTAAAACTTAAAATTATACTCTAATAGTATAGATCACGATCCTGTGACGGAACTGTAGCCTATATTCATGCTACAGTTTTATCTACACTGAATCTATACTTGATCAAAATTTTAAAAAATATCACTGTATTTTTATAGACTATGTTTATTCTATAACCATAACTTATATTATATTACGTCAAGAATGCAATATTTATGTTAATGTTACTTTTATAGATATTAAGATCAAATTTAAAAAAATATTTTAGTTTAATTTATCATGATTAACCGTTTATTAAAATTGTCTTTTTAAGTGATTATTTCATAACGGGAAGTTCATTATGTTACATATATTTACTTCAGTTAAGTTTATACAACGTCATTAGCATATTACTTAAACTGAAAAAAAAAAAAATATATATAACACTTAGGTTTAAATGAACAAGTGTCGTATATTTTATTTTATTTTAAACAATGCACCATAACATTAGTGGATATTACATTTTGACTTGCTTGAAGCAAGAAACCTGCTTAACGTACTTAAGTGACATTTGTTGTGATAGTCATGGTTATAACATGAACATCATAATTGATTTCACTTCATACTTGGTTTGTTATTAAATCACTTTTGTAATAACTTTTGTGATGGAATTAAAAAATATATATTATTGTCCCAAAATCCGTTATAGTTATAGTTAATAGTTTATGACAAATCCTTTTTAGTTAAAGAAAATATTTTTTAATAAATATTAATTATTTACTTAGACATAGATCTAGTACCAAATATTTGACCTGTTAGAAAAAAAAAATCAAAGATAAATAATAATATTAATAATAAGATGGAGATGGAGATTATTCTTATAATATAAAAAATAAATTTGTAAATGAGAAAAGGAGTGTAGATAGAGTTTTAGTTGAGGTATCATATGACTCTTCTTAAAGAGAGAGGGCTCACATGACAAAACAAAATATGATGTGTTTTTCTTTCAAGATATCACAGCCGGTTAGATGGATTAAGATGGATTAAGTGGAACAAAAAATCTCTAAACCATGTATGAATACCAATAATTTAAAAGATAATATAAAAAAAAAATGGTGAAAACAGTTTTATACAAATAGTTGTGTTGCGTCATGTTTTTTTTTTTGTGTCGTTTTATCATACAAATATATAAGAATAAAATAAGAGTAAATTATAATAAATATGATTAACTCGTAACACTTTTATTCATAAAAAAAAAAAAAGACAACTCAAAATTTATGAAACTTCGAATCACTCCACATAAAAAGTTATTCACTCTGCAAATATAAAAAACTGGAGAGTTTAGTTTACAAGCATCATTGCACATAAGTCTGAGAAATATTCTTATACAACATTCTAAATCACTTTATTCACTTTTCTGCTACCACAAGACATGGACCTTCACCTTTCCATAAATTTAACCTCAAAACGGGGCAATGATCCACTGCCACTGGCAAAATTTTTCATTGTACCCAAAGATGGACATTCCTTTGTCTCTGTGGTTGCTGCTGCTTTCTCTTCCAACACACAAGCCTTCGTACTATGTTCTTGTCTTTCAGCACTACTTCCCTTGAAAATCCATTGCAGAGGCTTCTTTTTTTCACGACATGCAGCAGCATCACCCTCTTGTGTAGGAACCCTTTTCTGTCCACAAACCTTTCTCTTCTTCATGCCCTTCACTTCACCAATACAAGACACCTTGGGGGAGGAAGGCTCTTGTTCACTGAAGCTTTCGCCTCCACGATTTCTTCGAACCTCCATTGGAACAATTGAGACTCTACATGTAGGTGATCGACCTGCCCTTGGAGGGAAAGAACTCATATTAGGGTTTTGAAAGGCCACTGAAGCTACTGGTTGCTTTAGCACAAACTTCAACAACTTGGCTTTGATTTGAGACAGTATCTTCATCATGAATGCACCTCAATGGATATAGTTTTGTGTTATGATCTATGATCACAAAATAGGGCTACTCAAGATAGCAAAGAAGGCACTGAAAATAGAAGACTTTGAGAGATAAATGAAAATGATAGTTAGCCTATTAATCAGAAAGAAACAGAAGAGGGAGAGATTGAAGAAATATGTGGTTGAAATTCATTCATCTCAGAGGATTTGTAGACAGTTCAATATTTTTGAGACTGTGGAAGACAATGAAAGAAAATGTTCCTGCAAATCTGAATTGAAGATATGATGATGATTATATATGATCAGTTTTAGAAGTTTGGAATCACAGAATAGGTTAATTTTATTTACATGGTTTGTGTCAAGATTTTAATTTTATTATTAATGAATAGAAAATCATTTTTGGATATAAGATTTTAATGTAATAACTATTAACATTAACCATATCTTACTCTTGAACAGTGTATAATTGTAAAATATCTCTACAATCGGTACAGTTTATTCAAATTCATAAAAGAACAGTTAGATGGTGTTGATTTGAATGATTTGTGTGAATATTATGTTAATAAAATTAAATATTACATTAATGTTTTTTAAATCATTTTACTTTTCTCTTTCTATACATATTTGAAAATTTCCTTTTTAAAATATATTCGATAAACTTCTTTATATCACGATTAAAAAAAATATTGTATCATATCACACTATATAAGAAAAATTATGTTGCTATAATTTGTAATAGTATTATATTAATATTTTGTGAAGTTTAATTTATATAAACTAATAGATACACATAGATTTCGAGCTTTCTTTCCTAAAAGTGATTTCAATTTTTAATTAGATAAAAAATCACGCTAAGAAAATATATTTGTTTAAACAAATAAATATTTTCCCTTGTATAACATAACACATTTTTAATGTAATTAAGGTGTTCCTTTCTTACATAATTGAAAATATCTCAAATGTTTCCGTCTTTTATAATATTGTTTCATCCATCCAAACACACCGTAATGAATCGGAAAAACCTATTATGAAGGATGCCGAAAACAATGTTTAATTTCACATTCATTTCTTGGACATAAAAGGAAGTGACATTATAATGGTGATATTTTCTGGACAAGCGGAAATATTAAAAATTGGATTATACAAGAATATATTAAGGATTATCAATTAAAATCTATTCAAGTACAAATTTCGGACACAATCTAGCCCATTCACCTAATGAGTAAGCTCAATTCACTTAGTGGAAAGGTCCAAGTCGCCCAACAATGTTAGCTTGCCAAACGACTTATGTGTTATAAAAATCTTTAAATAAGATGTGTCACAAAATTAGAAAAGAATATTTTGGAGAACAGGGAACTAACCCTAATGGAGAGATGACATAGACACATTCTAGAGGCCATAGAAACTCATCATCTATCTCATGTTTAGTGCTTATAATGTCTAGTAATTAACTCTTTATTCATTGGAGTTGGATGTAATGTATATTTACTCTTTCTCATTTATGTTATTCAATATACTTCTTTTTCATTACTCTTGTGTTTGTTTTTGTTCTTAAATATGACAAATAAACTCGTCCTCTTGAGTATTGTCTGAACCTGTTCCCGTTTTGATGGGGAATACCTGCATGGACTGGATATAGGTATGGGTATAAGAAATCTCCGACTTTTTCAATTGGATATGGAGATGAGTATGTGGATGTACATATCCCCGCCATAATACTCGTCTCCGTTTAAATTATTAAAATATTCACAATTAATTAAGTAACCATATATATATATATACACTATCTATTTTTGATTTCTTCTAATTATTTGATTTGTAATGAAACTCATTCGCATCTCCATTGTATTTTTCATCTTATCATAACTTTTATGTAATTATGTTAAAATGATGTATGTCCATTAAAAAAAAATTATGTCTCACATTTAAATATTTCTATTATTTTTTAATATTTTTATTTATTGTATATTTTCCTTTCACATGAAAATGTTTAATACTCTCAATTTAAGTGTTTAATAGCACAAACCTTTCATCTACTACGTAATATAAAAAAATTCATTATTTATTATTAATTTTTGTTTAAACTCTTTTGTTTCGCTAAAATAATTTTTGTTATTTTTGAACCATTGAGTATATATTGATATTTGAAAAGTTTTCTTATATCCCTAAGGTATTTTCATCTTATGATACTCTTAATTATACATTTATTTTCATTTCTGCGATTTCTTTCAATAGTCTCTCAAATTGTTTTTAAACATTTGTTAATTTTTTAATTTTTTAATTTGTTTGTTTTCATCATGTCGAATACTATTTCGATATATTTTATCTAATTATTTTTTATTTTCTAACTCGTTATCAATCATACTGTGATTTTTTCACTATAATTGTATAAATAACTTTTATTTAATGTAATTGCCATGAATAATTTTTTATCACCATCCAACATATATACGAGTTCAAAAGACACAAGATCTATGTTAACATTTTATTATTATGTTTATTATTTTTCTTTACATCATTTTGATCAAGTGATGTATTATAACTTTTATTAGTGTATCAAGAAGATATTCATTAGAATTTAAAAAATTGAAGTAAACAAAAGTTTAATATATATTTTAATTTGAATATTTTTTTCCTTTTATATTTTTTAAAAATATTTTAAATTTTATCAACTAGATTTCATTAATGTTTGCAAATTTAATAAATATTTTGGTTCTCATGAAATTTTATTTGGTATTCTAATCTAAAATGTAAACAATTATAATTTATTTCAAAGTATTTGATATTGAAGAAACAACTATCCTCCTAATATTGAATATTTGATAATATTATGTTTCCTTTACCGTAATTTTTTATTATTTTATAAAAATTAATTAAAATTAATATTGAAGTAATAAGGAAACGAGTACGAGTATGGGTACGAGATTATACCAGTTATTCGGTGGGGATGATGATGAGACAAAAGTTTGAAACCCGTTGGGTTTGGATATGGGAATGTGAATGAATGTTTTTTACAAGAATGAGTATAGGATAGCGAAACTCGTCCCCGTCCCGTCCCGTTGTCATGCCTACACATATGACTATTGAAAAACGATATTTAGACTTTTTACTTTATTACTTATGTAATTTGATACTCTTGCTAATATCTTGACAGTTTCTTATACAAACAAATATTTGTTTTTAAATTTTTGATCTGCTTCATAAAAGAGTACTAATATAACCCGATATTGAAGTAATAATTAAATAACATATTAATCTAAAATCCATACGTAAAAGTGTGACTTTACTTAATTACTACCATATTACATATGAATAATGTCCTTTCAAAATATTTCTGTCTAAATGCGTAAAAATTACATATAGATTCTATCTACGAATTTTGGACGCCAAACTTACATATGAAAAAAAATCGGTATATAGAAGCTAATCTGTTGATAACATTAGTATGAAAATAAAAAGTTACCAACGAATTTTAACTTATATGTAATTATTAGTAGGTAATTAGCAAATTGCTTGTAGGGAATATTTTGTGAAGGACTGTGTGCTACAATGTGCGTTGATGAATAAATTATGGATAAACCGTGAGATTAAAGTATATGATGCATCTTGAAGTTAATGATGTGTTTTTACGTTAGCTTACCCATCTATGTGTTCTATTTGTGTTTGATTGCGATGATCGTGATTTATCACTCGAGCAAATGATAATACATATATCGAAGAAGATGCACAACAATGAAAAGTTTTATGTGGTTTTTTTATCGGAAAACAAGGAGACATGTATTATTTTTATTACTTGGTGAATGATACCATTTTCTGTTTTATGTGTAGACAACGGTCTCGGGTGGCTCAAGAGTTTGAAAGGCCTAAAACAAACTTAAAAAATAAGGTCTTTTATTTAAAATTTATTTGTTGAGCTTTTGTGATGTAACATTATTTATTCAATTGTCATAATTAATTTCATTTAACATTTCTTCTTTAATAGATAATAAAGTTAGTCCATTTAAGTTTTCTTGAGACATTGTTGACACTGAAATTGTTAAAATCATTTTATCATTCTATAAGTTATATATGCATTTGGAAAAGAATATAATCTTTTTATATAATTAAGAATGTCAATTGGTTTATCATTTTCCAAACTTATAATTTTTATTAAGATATTTAATTATGAAAATAAATCAAATTCATCACTATCCAACAAATTATCACGTTTTAAAGTATTTTCAAGATTTAAGCATTTTTCTTTCAAAAATGTACAATCTAGTGACTTTAATTTTTTTAATACTACATAAAAAATAAAAAAAAATATCTTCTACAATATACAAAAGTAGTCAATTCTAAATGATTCTTGAAGAGATTTTACAATTTCATTTTCAATGTTTTCATGAAATATGTTTTCATCAAATTGTTTCTTTTTGCATCTAATATGTTTTTCACAAAACTTAGGCTTTTTTCCCTAAACTTGAATTATCTTTCATCATAAACTCCAATTTTGAATTATACTCAAATTAATCTATTATTCACCAAAAGACTAACTCCTAATCTAATTAATAGTTTTATAAAAAATTTTCAATTCCTCGTCAAAATATATGCAAAAAAGCTTTTTAAACTCGTAAATAAAAAAGTACCGAAAAATAAAACTAGGTAAAAGAAACACATTTCTAATTTTAGTACAAATCTAAAACAAAATACAAACTACAACAACACATATAAAAAGAAAAAACATACTAACCAAAAATGAGGATGCAAAATTGTACACATGGACAATATGATATTGAAGGAGTGTAATCTAAATGACTCAAGTAGAGAAGAAAGTAAGGAGAGATAAAATAAGTCACAAAGAGAAAAATAGATAAAAGAAGAAAATAGAATTATAAAAAAATAAAAATAACTAATCATTATCTTTTTCGTAAACAAAATTATAATTTACTAAATAAAGATTTTAACTCATTAATTATCATTTTAATACCAATAAAAATTAACATACACTATTAATAATTTAATTAAATTTTATTTTCAAACATAAACTTATAATTAGTGTAATAGAACTATATTAGCAATAAAATATTTTTTAAGATCTTTTTTTATTTCAAACATAATTTTATAATTAATTTAATAGAGATACATTAGTAAAAAATATTTTTAGACCTTTTTTTTAAAAAATAATTTTATAATTAATTGATTAATAGAAAAATATTAATAGTAATTTTTTTTAGATCTTCTTTTTGTCGGAAGCCTAAAACGAATAATTTTACTTATTTTATCTTTGAGTCGGATAATTATAAATGTTATGCTTTAGGTACGATCATTAGAAGATGAGTTTTATAATATCATTTTAGTAGATGTTACAATATACCTATTTTGTTTTTGCATTTTATGAAAATGATGTAAAATATCAGTTTCCAATAAACAGAACCTGGATGCGTGGATGTTATATTATATAGTTTATAGTGAAATTTTATTTATCACGTGGTAAATACTTCACATACTATATATAAAAAAAAGTGATATTTTATATGATTTTCACAAGTGGTGGAATGAAATAGGTATATATTTAATTTATAGATAAATCACAACTTTTAAAGTTAGTACAATTAAAAGAATATTTAATACTATTTTTATTTATTAAAAAGTTAATGTGTACTTAGAGTTGTCGATTATAATATTAATTACCAACATATTTATTGGAGTATTTGAGAATAGGTTTTATTATTGAAGTGGATTTCACGTGGAAAGAATTTTAAATTAGAACGTGCATATACAAAGTCAATTATAATTTTTTTTTTTTGTGACTTGTTGATTTTTGAATATAACGTATAAAAACTTAAAAAGTTGTGGTGTAAAACATTGAACGACTTATCTATTTCATGTTTACATAGCTATTATATATGTAAATTCCTTGAAGATGTTGAGAAGGAAAAAACGATGTACGAAAGAAAGTAGAAAGTGGATTTCATTGTCTTATGCGGCAGTGAAGTCTAAAGTTTATTAAATTTTGAGTTTGTACTTTTCACATGATGAAGACAGGACCTCAATATTCTTCTGCATCTTCGAAAAAGATGCAAATTGCATAAGCCATTTTTACAAAAACAAGTGAATCATACTTGCAAAAATAGCTTCATTCCATTTAATGAACTTACAACAGATACCAGAATCCAAGTATAATGCAACATCTACTCTTCTTCATTCCTGGTGAGAGGAATAGAAAACCTTCGCCGGCACAGAGAAGGAATGGTTGGACTTATATGGAGACGAAGAGGGACTCTCATTCTCTCTCCATCACCCCACAATGCGTATGCTTCTTCCCCATGAGCAGCATCATCACCAACCTCAAGCTCCTCTTCTTGCATCCTAAGATCCACAATGTGGCTTATAAGAACACAAACCAGGCTAGTAACAACCACATTCCAAACAATAATAAACCCTGCTCCAACTAACTGGTACCATATTTGCCTCATCCCTTCACCCACTGATTCCCCCTTAGAGAAGCTATAGATTAAGCCTGGACCATACTGATCATCGCTATACAATATTCTTAGAAGCCCGGGTTTGGCAAACACGCCAGAAAGAAGGCCCCCAAGAACACCAGCCACAGCATGAGTGTGAAAGACTCCTAATGTATCATCCACACTCTGAAAGAATGCTGATTTTTTGTGTAACACCATCATAGTGTACCATGGAATGGAACCAGACAAAGCTCCCATCAACACTGCTGCCCATGAATCCACCAAGCCTTTTCACAAACATAGGTAAAAAAAACAAGGTTAAAGAGGATGTTTTTACATGAAATAACACAACTAACTTTTGATCGGTTTGAGTGAGCATCATCATTGATCAATATACTACCTGCACCTGGTGTGATGCAAACGAGGCCAGTGATCATTCCCTGTACGGCTCCTATGACCGAGCTCTTGGTATATACCATCATGTCCAATGTAAGCCAAACCAGTAGGCTTGTTGCAGTACATAGATGGGTGTTGAAGATGGCCAACGATGCAATTTCTCCCACTTGGAAAGTAGCTCCACCGTTAAAACCTGTCCAACCCATCCACAAAAACCCTGCACCTCCCAGCACGTGAATTATGTTGTTTGGTGGAAAGTTTTGCCTGTCGTATGAAATTCTTGGACCAACCTGCCATTCATCCACACTTGTTAAGTAGCAAGTTTTTCTAGACTTGTGAAAGTGATAGTGTTGATAAAGATGAAGGGTTAGAAATTGAATGTACCCAATAAGCAGCTGTGAAACCTGCAATGCCAGAAGACAAATGAATGACGAAGCCACCAGCATAATCGATTATTTTTCCCTGGAGGAAGCCATTTTTGCCCCATATGCTGAATGCACCAACAGTGTAAGAGAACGTGAGCCACAAAGGAACAAACAACATCCACGCATAGAAGTTCATTCTCCCCAGCAAAGACCCTGCAAGCAACACAACAGTGATTGCGGCAAAAGCAAATTGATAGAACACGAAGTCAGCCATTGGAAAGTACCCAGCACTCGACTTCGCTAGCAGAAACTTCCCACTCAGAGCGTGGTTGGGCTTTCCCACGAATGGCAAAAGCTCACTTCCAAATGCCATGCCATGGGCCCATGAAACCCAACAAATGAGCACGCAAGCAAAGGCGTACAGGGCCATGAAGGCTGAGTTCACAGCCCATTTTCTCTTAACCATGCTGCCGTACAGGATGACAAGCCCAGGAACACTCTGAAGGCCCACCAAGGTTGCCGCCGTTAGTTGCCATGCATTATCTGCTTTGTTGTTCCACTCGGGAGATGCATCGCTTGGCAAAAGCGATGATGGAATGGGGAAACCATAAGAACTTGCACTCATGGTGTTTGAAAAAATTTCTCTGTGGTGGGATAGAGTTTGGAATATAAAAGGTGAGAAATTTTGGACATTTTTTTAAGGAACTTTTGAAATAATCGACTAGTTGTTGTTTCTTGTTGCGGTGATTCGACATCTGCTATAGACACACTAGATTCAATTCAAATTTATATTGTAAAAGGGCTAAACTCTAGAATCTTGAGTGAGGTGAAGTTTTGTAATTTTATAGTTTGCACTTGAGACAAGGGATAATAAGCAATTCACTTGTGACGTGAGGAGCATTGTTCTAATCGACTTCGTTTCCTGAGCAAGTTAAATTTAAGTAATAAATAATCATTGAAGACAAGAAAAATGACGCAATTGCAATAATTAAAGTAAATAAATTAATAGTTTAGCACAATTGTGTGAGTTGAGATGTTGTAAAGTCTTTTAACTTGTTTATTCTGGATGAAAAAACTCGAGGAAATATCTTTATTAAATTATTCTCTTACAACCAATAGCCAGCAAACATTTAAAGTATATTATAGTTTCTGTTTTTGTTTGTAATTACAATGATGTCACTATTATTCTTGTGATTATGGTTGGTTGTTTATTTAGGTACTTTAATTTTTTTTATTTTTTTTTAAATTTGAAGGGATTGTTAAATCGCTTGTATATCAATTAAAACACTCCAATCTTACCTATAATTAATTTTAATATTCTTTTGTCAATTAAACATAATTTGTTTTAAATCTATTGTTTTGTTTCAAATATTTGTACAGGAAATATTGACAATATTCTTTTTTATCTTTTTCATTTTCTGTTAAAAAAATTGAAAATAAAAATAAATGACATTTTTATAATTTACAGAAGAAAGTTAAAAAAGTAAACAGATAAGGATCGCTCATTTAACTACGTACTAACAATACTAACAAGAGACAACGATGTTGTATTCAGTTGGGTTTTTTTTTGACGGATAGGAACCGGATACTATATCAATGACTTAGTTTTCAGGGGATTAAATGAAATAAAATAAAAATAAAAACAAAAAGAAAAAGAAATTGGAAAAGAGTTATAGGTAGTTTTTAGTTTTTCATAAGCAGAACGTATGTATTAAAATTAATGAATATTCAAACTCCTACATAATAATCAAATGTAATACCAGACATTCAAATAAAGCACAGCCTATTAATAAAGAAAATAAAAAATTTCTTATTATTAGGGATTAACGAAATGAAAATTGTAAAAGATTCATCACTTTTTTTTTATGGTTTTTTCCACTAAAGATAATATTATTGTTGAAAGGGGAGCTACTTCAACTCATATAAATATAATTTTCATGATGTCCAAGTCTACACATAATGTGAATTACTAGTTTAGAATTAGTCTTGTTTTGTTAGCTTGTGCATTAGGGTGTTAGAGTAAAAATATCATATGTAAAACAAGCTTGCATTGAGTTGTATTAATCATCAAATTCTTGCATGTGCATTCATAAATCGATTAGCTACTTAACTAATAGATTAACTGAGGGTACTGCACTAATGCAGTGAAAACACACTCACGATAATCTATTAGGTAAATTCCTAATCCATTAATGACTGCAGAGAACTCTGTATAAGACTAATTTCTGAAATCAGTTTTAAGAGTGAAAAATTACAAAATTACTGAGAAACATTCTGAGAAACTGTCCTCTGAGATTTACATAGTTCCTAAACATTCTTGAGAGATCATTCAAGTAAAGATTCAAGGAGATTGATGGTGGATTCAACCTTGATGGGTCAAGCTTAAATCTAGGAGCAAATTGACAAATATGCACAACAATAGGTGTATTCGTTTCTTGATTCTTTCTGATTGTATTTTTGTTCATAGTTGATTCACTGAGTAGAGTGGAGGTCTATGTGCAATTGTGTGAATGCATTGCTCTTAAGGGGGAGTTCTTGATTTGTAGATCAAGCTCCTTAGTCTTTAGGATCTTGAATTATATAGATGCTCTTGTAATTTTTGGATCTCTATTGAGTTAGTAGAATCCTCCTAAGTGGGTTTACTTAGGAGAAGATTGGACGTAGATTCATCTTTAATTGAACCAGTATAAACTGTTGTGTTCTTGGTTTCTCTCTTCTCTTACATCTTTCTTAATTGGTTTACATAGTTCATTAACAGAGAACTATAAAATTGGTTAATTGAGTCATAAGGGTTAAAGATACTTTCAAGATTCAATTTAACCAAGTAGAAAACTCAATAACCAGTTCAGATCCCTTTCTTAGTTGGATTATATTAGACAGATGTGATTTAACAATTATTAATTCCAAGTGTAAACCAAACTACACTCATCTTAAGAATAACTCAAGAATTTAGAACGTCTATAGCAATATAATATTTTTATTTATTAATAAAATAATTTATATTTAAATATATCATATTTTTATTTAAAATTTATTTTTTCAATATTTTTAATACAAAATTATTTATTAAATTATCATAAATTTATATAACTTTTTTTTAGATTAATTATTAATAAAATAAGTAAAATAATTATTGTTGTTTTCTACTGTACTGTGTATTCACATTGAGGTTGAATCCTACAATTGCCATGATAATGTCCTGATCTCAGTTTGAGAGGTAGATGAAAACTCCTTCGATTAAATTATAATATAAATGGAACAACTCTCTTCTTATTAATTGATTTTGCAGGATATAGATACATAAAGTCTAAGAGATACCAATATTGGAGGTGTTCGAAAGAACGTGTAGCGAGAACTCCTCTGCATTCATATTCTCAAATGTTTAAATCATCTGATATATTTTTAAAATAAACATATATGCAAAGATACGTGCATATCTCATATACATATATAATAGGTGTATCATGAATTAAAAAAATAATTAAATCAAACTAAAATTCATTCGTAAAAAAATAAAAATATTTAATTATTGTCTTTTTCTATAAATAAAATTATAATTTATTAAAAAAAATTGTTAACTCGTTAAATATTATTTTTAATATTATAAAATTTAACAAACATTCATAATAGTTTAATTAAATTTTATTCTCAAACACTCACAAATTTAATGAAGGTATATTTATTCTAAAAAAATATATTTTTTGGAGTTTTTCTTTTTCTTAAGCCTAAAAACAAGGCTTTTACATGTTTGAACCTTAAGTTCACCCTGCTCACCATACCGAAAAACCTGTTGAAGAAGGTATGAACGGTTTCATATTACCAAATATCCAACACTATTAATCTTTTTCAAGTTATCTTCTATTTGTACCTTTTATATATGTAACATCAATCTTCATGAAAAAATTTGGGAAGTTAGTTCTCCAAATGCTTCTACAGAAATATGCGGGCAATCTATAAAGATGAAAAGAAAGTTTTATAAAATATTAATAGAGTTTTAAAAAATTTCGTAAATAAAATTAATAGATATTTATAGAGTCATCTAATAATTTTATTAGTACTAGAAATACATAATTTATCGACGGAAATTTAGTGAGAAATAAAAATTTGTTAGTAAATTCAAATTATTAACAGAATTAGTGATAAAATGTGACAGTAAATGAATCCAAATTTATCTAAAGATATATTTGTTAGTAAATTCAGTTGTTAAAATGTGAACTGAATATCTGTCAATAAATTTCGTTGATAAGATTGTAATAAGTAGTAGAGGAGGTAAGGTGGGCTTGGCCCGGTTGGCCAACTCATAGGCCTGACAATAATATGTGGGACGGGCCGAGATTTTGAGCCTGTTGGCCTACATAGTTTGCAGCCCATGCAGACTAGTCTGCGGTCCGTATAAAAAAAATTTGCACTTGTGTATATGAGTTACTTTCCTTATGGACTTCTTCATGAACGTTCCAAATTCTTGTATCATTGAAAAAGACAAGTATTATGTATTTTTTAATGTACTAAACTTTGAAGAATAAGTCAAATAATGAATATGAATATGATGAAAATGTTGAATTACCAATTTATTATCTACCTTCTCAAAGTCTTTGTTTAATTTTGTGAACTTGTTAAAGTTTTCAAATTTGTTGAACATTGAAAGTTTTATCATAATTATAAAAAAATGGATGATCTCACGGACCAAGTTCGGGTCGAGACGACCCGCATTGCCATCTTTGAAATTATGAGTGATATGAATGACTTTGATAAATGAGAGAAAATGATACCACAAGGAAACATGAACTTAGTTTTTAAATATTAGTGTTGGTCAAATTTGACATTATTAACATTGGTCAAACTATGATGCAAACGATTAGATTTTTTAAAACAAAACTAAATGTTGTACGATTATTTTTAACTTTTTGAAATAAATATTTTTTTTAGTATCAGATTAATGTCGACCAAATCGGACACTAAGTTTATTTTTAAAACAAAAAAAAAATGAAAAACTCATAAAATTATTTTAAATTATTTATTAACGAACGTTAAATAAAATAAATATTAAAAAAAATAAGGTTAATGTCAGCACACTCACCTTATTTAATTTTAACATTTATATTTGTTTAAGCAAGCGTTAAGTAGTTAAAATAAACAAGGTTAACATCGATTTAGCACGCTAATCTTATTTATTATTAATATTTTATTTATTGAAGTTCACATTGGCTATATGACCCTGACTATAAAAAAAAACTAAAATAAATATTAAAAATAAATAAGATTAGGGTTAGATGTTGAAATTTCATGACTCTAAACAATTTTAGAAATATTTCGTCAATATTCTTGTATTGAGGAAAATTGGCTGGATGTCAAAGAATATTAATGCATTTTCTTCCTTTTGCATGTCACATAAGATTCTTTGCATTTCTTTAATAGTAAACAATCATTTAAATCTTCATATTATTTACAAGTACCACAACACTTTAATAAGATTAAAATCCTCTATTTCTTCTTCAGTGCTACTTTCATCAATTTATTTTTAAATAGTGATAGCCTACATGTTTCACAAACCCTCAATGTAGCAAACTCATATTTTTACGATACACAATCATTAGGGTGTAAATGTATTACATTATACTCCAAACTCATTGGACATAATATATTTTCATCTTCATAGTTACGATTAGGTGATGTGTTATGTTTTTGAAGCATATCTTTCAATAATTCCAACAATTCAATGAAACTTTTATAAGTTCATCCACTTATTGTTTTTAAATTGAATAATTTTAAAGTTGTTGACAATCGACTATCGACTAAAGTAAGTACATCATGGGTACAATTATTGCTTTAAATCAAACTTCAAAGAATCATACACATGAACTAATTCTAAGTTTTTTTTCATCAACATCACGTATCTTGTTCTCTAAACGATCATTCACCTCTGCTTCGAAAGTTTTTGTTGTTTTGGAAATAGCAAGAACATATAATATTTCTTTATGCAAATTGTATAACTCTTCAATATGTTAAAAAAGAACAAATGATAGTGTATCTCCCTTAAAGCTTGATATATTTGATTGAGACAATGAGCATGAGGACAATAAATTGTTCCATTGATAAGTTTTCCATTTTGGTGAGCAAATTGCAAGAACTTGTCAACTTCCTTCTCATACTTTACACTAATGCGATGTACATTCATTCAACTCCTTTCCATAACTATGTACTTTGCAAACTCCATCTTAGCACCACATTCAATATGAAGTTCTCACTTTTTAATAGAATGTGAGACCTTACCTATTCAGGAAAATATTTTCCATAATTTTGTAAGATTTACGACAACAAAAATCTATTATCTTAAATGTGATAAAATTTTGATAACATTTCGCATTGATCTTCAAAATACAAGAAATGAAAATCATACTATATCACAATCAAATACAAACTCAAAGAATAAAACAAAAGGTTTTGAACCATAATTTTATCAACTCTAAGCATAGACTTATAATCTGTATGTATTAATAAATTATGAAAATAATTTTTTCAAAGTCTCCAATTGAACAATTCAACATTTAATATAAATGACTAATATTTAATTGTTTTACACTAAATAACAAAATCATGCAATATCGCTCAAACATATTCCAATAGCACATAACAATATTAAGGATGAGCAAATCAATTCAATGACATTCATCTATTTTTGTGATATAATATTCTAAAAAACATCTCAATATAAATTTTAAAAAACAAAGATGAAGAGTTAGACCATTATTTTTAACGACGAATGTCGAACCATAGTTCAATCAATTAAAACTCTATATTTCAAGACACTCACACAGATAAAAGAAGAACGTTACTTAGATCATCAATGTAAAAGTAAACAAGCTCGTGGAGCTACCACCATCGTTGGAGAAGAGATAAAAAATGCCAAAATCATTAAGAGAAAGTGAGGATGAAAAATGCATGGAAAGAAAGTATATGGAAAAAATATGTCAAAACGTCATGTAAAATAAGAGAAACTTTTAATAATAAAAATATCACTATGCATTTTTCATATTGAAATACTTATAATTAGATATTAAATTAATAATATAGAAATTTTATTAAAAATCTCTAATTGTGTGTGTGTGTGTGATCGGGAAGGTGTCATATACTCAATATGAATGTTTTAATAAAGATTTCTCTAACACACGTAATTTTTCCTTTAAATGTTGTAATGATGAAATATTTGCATTTATTAAATAATCAAATTATTATTTGTATGAGTTGTACCACCGTTTGGGGAAAAAAATCTCATTAAATGCTACAATGCTTAAATATTACATTTATTAAATAATCAAATTTATTCCATGTATGAGTGCGACTAGAAATATTAAATCTGTCAATTAATGTTTCCATATTTTGAGAAAAAAAAAAGTCAATGTATCAAAAGAAGATAAAACATAGAGAACATGAAAGAATAATAAATAAAGTTGATCAAACCTATGAATAATAAATAATATACATATCCAATATATCAAATAAGTTTTGACTTCTTATAACCGATATAACTTGCATATCTTCACTTTATTACCTCGCATTTATTTTCTTGAAAGAGAAAAAAAAAATCTAAAGAGACTCGGTGAATAAAGAAATAAGAAATTAAATTTTAAGTGAAATAAATCTTTCGTATTGTTATTTTCTTAAAGATATACAAAGGATATCTGTCCAATTTTGCTTTAAGTTAGGGGTGGGCATCGATTAGATTTTTAATGATCCAATCCACATCCATTTTAGATCCAAATAATTGGATTAGATTTTTGACCTAAATCTATTTTTTTAGCAAAAGTAGTTTGGATTTTTTTAAAATTCAGATCCAAATATTTGGATCAAAATTTAAATCCAATCCAAATATTTGAATCAAGTTCAAAATTCATAATCCATTTTTTATAAAAGAAATTTAAGTTGAATTTTTTAAAACTTGTGTCATTAAGGCCCGGATGACCCGGATGGGCCCGACGACCCGGACGGGCCCGACGACACGGACGACCCGGACGGGCCCGACAACACGAACAGGCTCGACGACAGAAACGGGCCGGACGACCCAAATGGGCCGGACGACCTGGACAAGCCAAACAAGCCAGACGGGCCAGACGACCCGAACGGACCCGTCCAAACAGTTGGGCCCAATCGGGTAGTCGGGCACGTTTGAGTCGTGGGGCCCTTCCGAGTACGTCAAGTTCGTTAGGCCCGTCTGGGTCATCGGACCCATCTGGGTCGTTGAGCATGTTCGGGTCGTGGGGCCCATCCGAGTCATAGGGCCCATCCAGGACGTCAAGCTCGTTTGTGTCGTAGAGCCTGTCCAGGTCGTAATCCCCGTCCAGGTCGACGCGCCTGTTCGTGTCATCGTGCCCATCTGGGTCGTAAGGCCCGTGTAGGTCGTCAGACCCGTCCGGGTCGCCGGGCCCGTCCAGGTCGTCCACCCCATTCGGGCCCGTTCGGATCGTTGGGCCCGTTCGGGTCTTTGGGCCTGCCTGACTCGTTCGGTTCTTCAAGCCCGCTTGACCCATTCGGGTCATCGGGCCCGCTTGGCCCGTACGGGTTTTCGAGCCCGCTTGGCCCGTTCAGATCTTCAAACCCGCCTGGCTCATTCGGGTCTTCGGGCCCACCTGGCTCATCAGGTCATTAGGCCCTCCTGCCCCGTTCGGGTCATCGGGCTCACTCGAATTTTCCGGATCGTTGGGCTCGATCGACTCGTTCGCTTTGTCGAGCCTGTCTAGCCCGTTCATATCTTTAGGCCCGCCCAACCTCTTATGGTCGTCGGGCCTGCCCGATCCGTATAGGTTGTCGAGCAAGGCCTGTCCAAGTCTGAATTTAGCATAGTCCATCTTAATCTTTAGTCTAACCCAACTAAAAATTTAAATTGAAAATTTGGATTGGATTTTTTGGATTATCCACATTTAAAAATCTTGATTTATAAAATGGATATCCAATCCATAAAATATATAAAATATAGATTAGATTGAAATCCATATCCATTAAATGGATTTTAAATGGATTGAATTTTTTAAAAAATGGATTATAAATGGATTGAATTGGAGCAAAAGTGGATTGGATCAAGAAAATTAGATTTTTAGTCCACCCTACTTTAAGTAATGTAAAAAGATTTTGTCATGTTCTTTTTTCTCAATTGTGTTTAAAATGTTTTTATTCTTTTATGAACGTTTACGTTGTTTGTAAAAGGTCGTTGAAATGTTTTACATACACATTAGGGGCCTTATCCCGGCACCTCTAATGGTTTTTTCTTAATCTCCAAAAAAAAATTAATTCATGTTTTGCCCTTTACAGTAAAAATAAAAGTAAATTTTATCTCTCTTCTATTTAATACATCACTCCACTCATGTACCCCCAATATTTAATTTGACTTAACCCTACGGCAGCAACCCTTTTTTTCTCGTCATATCTTGTTTCTTCTCTTCGCATTGCAACAGTTGCAGTCTTCACCTTTAGATCCAAAGTCCAGTTTTGCTATTGTGTTATCAATTGAATGTTTTATCTATGCAATCCGTGTTTAAATTAATAAATGAGTTTTGTTTAAATTTATTTTTGGAAACAACAGAAGTGGAGTTCTGTAAAGGATTTTTTTTTTCATATAAGGCAATTATGAATGTCGACATCCGATTAAGACATTTATTTTATGGATGTCGACATCTGATTCATGTTTTTCTAATTATAGTAACGGATGTCACTTTTGAATTGAAACATTATGAATGTCGACATCCGGTTCATATTTTTGAACTGTTTATTACAAATGTCAATTTTAAACTACACTATTACGGATGTCGACATCCAGTTAAGGCATTTGAATTGAGGATGTCGACAACCGGTTTCTTTTTTTGCAATTGTTGGTTAATAGTTTTTTAAATACACTATTACAGATGTCGACATCTGGTTGAGACATTTGAATGGTTAATGGTTTTATTTGTTATGTTCTGATGAAGTGATTTCACAAACTTAGTTAATTTTTTTTAGTTATTAAGATAAAGATTTAATAAATATTATATTTATTTATTTTAATTAATTATTAAGTTTATCACAAAAATATTTTAATTTAAGAAAGGTATTAAAATATTTTAGTTTAAGAAAGGTATTGAAATACTTACTGAATATGGAAATGTAGAAATGAATGTCAACTCTGTAAGTCAGATGTCCACGTCAAAGCATTTTATTTTTTTAATTAATTTTTTATTTAAATATTTTTTTGCCTTTTTGATTATTGATCCGATATATGTTATTTAGTTATATAAATATTGATTTAATAATTTATTTGTTTATTTTGTATACATATGATATTATATCTAAATAAATTATTTTTTTACGTTATAATATTTAAAGTTTATAATAAAAGATAAATTGTATGTGGACATCTATATAGTTTAGTAACGAATGTCAAATTTTTGAGTTGGATGTCCACGTCGGCAAGTCATTATAATTTTTTTTTAATTTATCATTGAAATCATTTTTGTCCTTGATTACTCCAGTATATATTATTTAGATATTTAAATATTTATTTAGTTATTTATTTGTTTATTTTCTTTACATATGTAATTACATCTAATTAATTATTTTACATTATTATTTTATTTTGTAATAAGAAAACACCGGATGTGGATATCTGGTATAATTTAGAAATGAATCCCAATGTAATTGTCTGAATCGGATGTCGACATACGTAATAATTCAATAAATCAGTCACATTCGTATTGAAAATCCAAAAAATTGTGAATCGGATGTCGACATCCACAATGCAAGCCGGATGTCGACATCTGTAATAATCCAATAAACCAGCTACATCCATAATGAAAACCAAAAGAATGTTATCTGGATGTCGACATCTGCAATGCAATTTTCTGAACCGGATGTCAACATCCGTAATGATACATAACAAAATTCAAAAAATGTGAACCGGATATCGACATCCGTAATAATTTTTTTTTTTAAATGTGCTATGAAAGTCTACTTCCGTTGTTTCAAATAACAGATTCAAATTAGCATCTCATTTACAAATTTAAAGATGCATATAACATACAGAATGCAATGCAACACAAAATAAAGGATCCAAAATCAGAGGGGAGAGAAGACAGAAAAAAAAATGATGTATGTGGAAGAGAAAAGGAGTTGTTGCGGTAAAAAGGGACTAGGTCAAATTAAAAATTGGAGATACATAAGTGAGTTACTGTATTAATTATAAGAGAGAGAAAATTTATTCTTTAATTTTTAGTGTAGAGAACAAAGTAGAAATTAAATTAACTTTTAAAAATACAGAATAAATAATTGAGGGTACATGGAGAAGCCCCTTACACATTACCCCTTACACATTACCCCTAACCTGTCTAGTGTTTCTGTTACTTCAATATATCCTCCCAAAAATTCACCTTATTCTTAAACATTACCAGAAGTTTTGTCCAATCAACTTCTCATTACCATATTCGTACATAGGATGATGTATGATGTACTCATACACAAGGGATCTCTGGATGTGTTTAGTAAGTAGTATGACAGCTTTAGGACCCACAATTAAAAAGAATCTAATTTTGTATATATAAAAGTATCATAATATATTTAAGGTTTAATTAATTGCAAGGTACCCAATTTGGTACTAAAGTGTCAAATTGGTACCCGCTTTTAAAAAAGTGTCAATTGCATCTCAATTTTTGAAAATTGCTTCAATTAGGTCCCTTTCAGACAGAGTTGACTAACGCCGTTAGTCAACGTGCCACGTGTCAATATGTGGTTTTTTTGATTTTTTTAAAAAAAATTTTAATTTTTTTTTTTTAATTTTTAAATTTTTTTTAAAAAAATTTAAAATGCCACGTGTCAAGTCCCTATGTGTGACACGTGGCATTGTAATGCCACGTGTCGGTGTCACTATCAGATGTCATTGTGATGATTTTGATTTAGTCCCCATTTATGTTTTTTCGTTTCAATTTAGTACCTACTTATGTGTATTTGATTCAATTTTGACCTAATAATTTTTAATAATTAAAATAT
>Ga0214542_1000620_pt1 | contig 65857 bp, 32 predicted proteins | sample CNSS1metaG_FD_160096 | JGI IMG/M metagenome (GOLD analysis project Ga0214542, IMG submission 160096) | Root nodule microbial communities from cowpea collected in UCLA plant growth center, Los Angeles, California, USA - CNSS1 | ecosystem: Host-associated > Plants > Roots > Nodule | place: USA...
ATTGAAAATTAACCCCACACTAACTACTCTACTAAAAGGATAGCCTTTTTTAATTAGTCCAAAGAAATAAGGAATGTGATATCCCTGAATCAGCAATAAATACAAATATATATCATATGCATAAGAAAATCAAGTGATAAATATAGCAGCACTTGATACTTAAGCGCAGGAATTAACTGAATATCTGAAGTACTAATTAATGTTACTTGTAACATCATATATTAAGTAATATAAACCTTTTTCCAATTCACTATATAATATATAAAATAATTAGTCAATGCCTACATTCAAAATTGAAGGGAAATTAAAAATTTATAAAGGACCCTAGGGTGAAATGAAATGCAGTGCAATGCATTTGATGAAGTTCCATTTTGTTCCATCCTAATTTAAACAACCAAACAATGGAACATAATATCATTCCATTTCCTCTCACTTCATACCATTCATTTTCATCAATTCAAACACAGTCATTGGTATTAGCAGCCAATTACATTCCGTTCTCTCTATATATATAAGAGTGTATGCGTAGTTATTAGTTAATAACACAGAAATGCCACAGCACATTCCTGACAGCAGATAATTTTCTGTCCGTACTGGACAGCTGCAACATATCTTGCTTTTACAAATTCATTCATTGATTTACATGCTCTGTCACTTCAATGTACATCATGCAAAATAAAAAGAATGAGAAAAATATTCATGCATATAATTCAAATACACGAGTTTAGTTTAATAATACACCAATAAAGTGAGGCGAAACTGTGCCGGGTAAGTGAAATCAAGTAATGCACATTCCACAATACTTTGGTTAGAAATAACTATGCCTTCTGAGATTGCTACATCGATCTGACCAGAAAAGCCAACAGAAAAAAACGCACCAGTCCAATTTGGAAGCCACATCCAAGGAAAATGTAGATTCAATTGGTGTCATGGCCTCCTCAGCAGTCTGCATAATGATGTAGAAATGTTTTCTATTATAAAATCAAGCCAATATAATACATATATCTGGGTTTGAAATTTATTTTGAAACCAAAACAGAGGATTGTCCTGAAAGAGTGGGTAAATTATAACACATCCATAGACTTCTTTGCCAGAATAACATGCTCTCCTAACTTAGGCACTCGTGATAGTCTTATTCTACGGCTTTAAACACAGAGCCAAACCATCATACATTTAGGGGCATATATTGTCTCATTGGCACAGTATATTTTTACTTTTCCAGGTATATCAGAAGCAAATTTCACACCATTTATATATTCTGATGTAGGGAGTCTTTAAGGAAATGACAACTGTCAAACACTTTGTTACATATAGATATGGCAAGAGATAGAACTATCAGAATGCCTTTTTCCAAACCAACAGTAGCTACCTTCTCCGTGAGATCTAGTGCTCCGCTGATAATCGTTGCCTCGTCATGAGTGAGTTCACCTCCTTTACCAGCCTTCAATGGTAAAGAAAAAGATGTCAAGGGAAACATAAGCAATTGAAGAAAATGAAAATTTATAATGGAGAAATAATCAGCATTCCTTTATAAAATGTATCAAAGTTGTTTTTTAACATAGTAATAAATTAAAAAGCTATACAAAATGGTCATGATTCAAACAGATTACCTCTTGGCTGTGGATTGAAACAAGGGCTTTCAACTGTGCTCGCCTAAATAATGCATGACTATGTCCAAGTAAAACATCCAGAACCTGGAAGCATAAATGTAAAGATCTACAAAAGCCACAATTTATTTTAAATAAAAATGTCCGCTATTACGAACTGTATAGCATATGTCTTCAGAACAAAAATAAAACAGTTTAACATGACTACTGAATGGTTCAACCTTGGATAACCTAATCCAAATTGTCAGAAGCTCTTTTACTATAGGGCATTACTAGTAATTAGGAAAACTGAAAGAAAAATCTATTTGAGCATATAGATACATAATCAGAGTCATAAAAACAATAAGCAACATTGTAATGGGTGGGTGAATTTGTGTATCACCTTTACAGTATATTGGGGCTTGGAGAATGATATGATTTGCATATAATTTCTTGAATTAAAATTAGAATTTAGACAAGCATAGGCCTTACCTTTCCAATAGGAAAAGCAATTGGATAACAGATGATCATGAGAACACGTACAAGCCCCACAAAATTAGCACCAACATAGAGCCCATATCTCGTGCATATAGCTTGTGGGATAACCTATGCCAAAGTGGCATTGTAACAACAGTCAGTGTAATGTTCTGCTTAAATACTTGTGTGTGATGCCAGAAATCTGGAATGGAAAAATATTTGTACCTCTCCAAAAGCGAGAACAAAAGTCACAGATAACAGTACTGCCACAAACGGATGAAAAATTTTGTCAAGGTAAATTGGAAGTGCCTGCAAAATCAAAAACGGCAGGAAAGGAAACACCAAAATGAAGGATCCGCCAATAATTATTAGTTGTTATAATATCAGCAACCCAAAAGCAATGTTAACATAAATTATTGGTTCTGTGACATCTGTTATATTTGGCTTTTTTAGCTCTTTTCTCTTTTGGGATCATCATTCTTGTTGAACAAGAGAATAAAGGTGCCATCAATTTCAACCTGACTACAGTATAAACTTATTCATTGGGCACATATTTACAATTCTTTGAATACATCAAGGTTTGTCAGGATTTTTTTCAAATTAATAATAGGTTTATTCTAAAACTGATCCAAAAACTCAGAACAGAGATTTCTCTCAGTTTCTTCACCCTAAGTTCTGACTTCATTAGCATTGTACTTTTGTAAGAGCTGTACAGATAAATATGATGACTTTGACTCAGTTAAACAAGAAATGACTTTGTAGAGAAGTTATAATCTTCTTTAAATAATTACCTTATATAATTTACAAGCAGTACGGGTGTAACACTTTGAACACCATACTGAAGTGCAAAATGAAATCCCTAGAATTCTCCAATGGGGAAATCAAGCCAGCAAAACTTGTCCGAATTCTAAATTCAAGGTACTGTACTATATCATGTACCTTTTTGCCTTTTTGATTATTGAAAGAATAGACAATTGTTGGTTGGTTGGTAGGTTGGTAGGTCGGATGGTTGGTTGGATGGTTGGTTGATTGAATTGAACTATTAAATTAAACCCTCCGAAGAAAAGGGCAACAATTAAAATGTTCAGGCTATACAATTTCTTCAACAAAACAATCAGGATAAAAAAATTCACCATAAGAACATATTTACTTCCGGTAACACTTCCGTTGATCAGTAAGAAACCCATTATGCAGTGTAATCAGATAGCAATTACTTTTACAAAGAAAGAAAACCCATTTGATCAAGGACTAGAATTCCCAAAAACCAAGATGCAAATACCTCCATGGCACAGGCGTTACAAAGAAGCAAGGTGACAAGCAACTGATGCTGCTTCTGAACAACCGGCAAAATAGCAGCTGCAAGTGTGAACCAAAAGGTCAAAGACAGAAACAACAAAAGAACGAGGTTACCATAATATAATATCTGGTTGAGAATGTTAGGTCGGGGGGTACCAGCTTGTTTCTTCTCGGTGGAGGAACCACTCTGCTGGAGAATCTCAAGGTCAACGAGACCCAGAGACATTAATCCAAGAGTGAGACCAGACATAATCCCAGCGAAGAGAACAAGCAAGCAAGAAATTCCAGCATAAAGGAACCACCACAGAGTCCCAAATGGAATATCCTCAGCATCGTACACGAAATTCCCTGGTCGGAACTCCCTCATACCCACCCTCAGCTCATGCAACATGCTCTGTTGCTTACACTTCAGGAAAGCAAAAAAAGTAACAACAATTCACACTTCCCTCTAATGTAGCGAAGAAACAAAACAAAAAACACGCACCATCACGAGGATAACAATAATAATATTTAAGAAAATGTAAATGTACCTTCCATTCTATATCATTTTGATCGTGTCATTTGTTACGTAAATAGAATGTGTCGTTATCTGTGGTCACTGGAACTTAGGTACGTTTTTATTGTGTTGGGCCCAGGCCAAGTTTATTGTGGATTGTGTAAGACTAGCCCGTTTAAATGGAGTCACTTCATTAACTCACCCAGAACAAATAGAGAGAAAAAAGATTTCATTTTTCACAACTTTGAGTTTATACCTGTAACAAATCCTATTTCATTCTATATCTATGCTACAAAAGTGGGTTTAAACTTAACTCAACCCCATAAAACCAACATGTAATGTAGTGTTTGTACCTCACTTATATATTATAAAATTATTTTATATTTAGTCGAGGTGGGACTTTCAACATATTCTTTCATGTCGAGATATATACACGGGTCTATAAATGGATGGTTTGATAATGATTTGAGATAGTGGATAAAACAGAATGTCCAAAAAATTTCACTAAAATAAACTTTTTTGACTTTTTTAAACGATGGCTCTCATATTTAAAATGATAATTTAGTGTGCAGGATTAATTTATCATCTTTATTGGAAAGGAAATGTTCAATAAATCCTGCTACTTCCTTTTCAGTTTAAGCACATGGCAGAGATTTTAATGACTTTGAATGTGAGTTAAAGAGAAGTCTGATAAAATTGTTGAAGTACTTATTAACTATACTCTCATAATAATAAACAAATATTGAAATACCGTTTATTATTGCATCACACCACCACTCCTGTAGAGGAAAAAGGAGAGAAAATGTGAAAAAAACTCATTTTTCCAAAATTATTTCTTGTGTTATGAAAAGCTCTTTCGAGAATACATTACATGTAGCCTAGGGTTGTTGCATGAAACTTGTTGCAAAAGATATTATTATATGCATTTAAGAAAGTTTATCCTAGAAATTTCATTCCAAAAGCTTGTCCCGAAGTACACTTCATGTGTTCTGAAAATTCTGTTCCAAAAATTTCAAAAAACTTGCTCTGGAATATGTAATTTAGAAATCGCTTTTACAGAGAATAAAATGACCAATGTGAAAATTTGAGGGGTGCAGGAAAACATTGCGGAGGTGGTGCAGGAAGTAAAAGCCTTAGTTAATAATATAAGTTCTTCTATAGATTACTTCGGGTATGGAAAGGAGTTAGATTTTGGAACTATTCTTTATGCTATAAAATATTGGATCTTTTAATATATGAACACAAAATTAAATGAGGGATAGAAAAGTTTAAAATATTATTTAAAGAATATATAAAGAATTTGTCAATCTTAATTTTTCTTTTACCTGTCATTTAATGAAATCTTTGTGTTATCTCATTTAAGTATGAAAGGAAGTAAGCATAACATATTAAAAATTATTTCTAAAATATTTTATATTTATTGATTCTTTTTTATATTATTTTTATTTTGTTTTGATAATTAATGTGATATACTCTCAAATTTTAAAGTGCAGATGAAACTAGATCTATTGTTGATAAGAATGAAATAAATGTTTACTTAGACAAATCAATAATAGACGACGATACTATTTCATTGAGGAGGATGTTGATGTAAATATTGAAGTACTAAGAAAAAAAAAAATCCTAAACATTTGATAAGGATGTTAACAACCAAATTTTATAAATTTCTGCAATTTTCTAATTAGTTTAAAAGTATAAAAAAATGAAAAAAATAAAAGATAAAAAATGAGAAACCATTTAAAAAATGACACATCAAAATATAAGAGAAAGTTGACAAAATTTAATTGTTAAAAAATTATTTCCTTTGTTTATATATCTACATATTTCCAACTCATTTTTGTTATCCTCATAAATTTTGCATGTTGAATCTTGATGCATATTAATTAACGCAAGCACCCTTTAACACACAACAACTACTAAAAATATTGTGGAGGAAGAAGGTAGGTTGGTAATTGGAGTAAAACCATTGCCCTGTCACCAACAAACTTCATCACACACAAAAAACATGACAAACTTGAAACTTGAAACAAGGGAACACTCTTGGAGAACAACACATTTTATAACAGCAACACCAAAAGATCCTAGGAACACAGACAGTAGTATATAAGCAGCTTCCAAGGGTTCGTAACATATCACATGAACATTGAAAAAGAGGAAAACAACACGATCCATGGAGATTCTGAACCTAATAACAGTGGCTCTGCTATTGCTGGCATTAGCACCAAAGACGGAGAGCCAACTAAAACCGCCACTTATTCCGGTGGCAAAGGCTCCACGTCCTCTCTGTGGATCACAATTTGCACTGGTCAACTATGCATGTTCGAGGTTGCCGTTCAGGCATGGAGCGCCACCGGCAGATTCTCCTCCACCGCCAGAAGGTGACGGAGAGAGACACCATAATCATAACCACCGACATAACCACCGTCATGGACACAGTCACAGACACCACCAGACGCCTGAAGAAGAAAACTGTTGCCGCTGGGCGAAGGAAGTCGACAACCAATGTGTGTGTGAACTTCTCCTTCGCTTGCCACCCTTCCTTGTCAGACCCGTGCACCAGTACACACTCAACGTTGGAGCCGCATGTGACATCACTTACTCTTGTGGTTCACCAATCTGAGACATGGTCGCACATTTTAAGTTAGAAAATCTTGTCTTTGTCTTGTGTTTTGTGTAGTTTTTAAGGATTCATATTATACTTATGGTTTCTTGTTTCTGGGTTTAGTTTTACTATACATGTGTGTTCTTAAAGACTTCTTCTTCTTCTTCTTTTTAATAAGATTTAATATTATTATTGCACTGCCATATTTTGTCCTAACAACCATACAGATTATGCTCAAATTTAAATCCAGAAAATATAATTCTCATCATTTTATTTTTCAAGAAAGTGGAAAATGCAAAATATTCAACCTGGCTTATTTACTTTTCAAAAAGTATTATACATTAATACTCATTATTTTTAGACGTTTAATTAAAACCTTTTTTCATAGTGAATGGATGAGTTTTTATTTTGTTGGTCTAAAAAGTAATATTTTTCATTTATCTAAATAAAAAAATGACTATTTTTATGTCTATTATTTATATGATACTAATTAATTATGTTAGTGATTTTCGAATAACAGTGTGTGGGTATCAAATAAACTCTTAATATCGGAAAATAAATGTGATTTATCGATCTTAAAATGAATATTTGAAAGAGAGAACGGTGATTTGAAATTTCAGAAGATGGAAAATCAAAGAAAAATCTTTTACAGAAACTAAAACCAGAAATCACGTGTTTTAAAAGGATTGAAAAATGATTTAAAATTTTATTGGAATAAAAGATAACAAAACACCTAACTTCATTCTAAATTAATTTTTGAGGATATATAAGTTTATTTGGACCAATTTCTTCCTAATGACTTCTATGAGAGAGAATAAATAAACAGATGAACAAATTAAGTAAAATTTCCATAAATTAAAAAAAAAATTGTATCAAAGGATTTCTGCATATCAACATAACTTATGGAAATAATTATTTATTTTTCTTAAGCTTTTCTTCCCTTCCAATTATAATAAAACTAAAAATGGCGTATGGTTTGTGAGTTTTAGGATTTTGGGCCACATTGAGTGTATTGAACCCACAACAACATTAAAAATGGAAGAGATACTAACGTCCATTCTTCACCATTTTCCTTTTTCTCTTTTGATTTTCTGGAACAGACAAATTACTCTCTAAGTGGTAATATGAACCGGACTAATTCGTTTAGGTCCGGCTTGAACTTGACTCGTAAAATGCGGGTCAGATTGGTTCATTCCGTATTTTTAATATGGGTGAAAAAAATTAACCCGTTCCGCATAAATGCAAGTTCATGGGCTAGCTCGACTTTTAAAAAAAAAGAAAATATTATAAAGTTTTCAATGTTTAACAAATTGAAAAACTTTAACAAGTTAAAATTAAGTAAAAATTTAGGGAAGTTGAATGATAAATTGATAATTTAACATTTTCATCATATTATTCGTACTTTGACATACACAATGTATTTTTCCAATTTTAGCACATTAAAAAAATACATAATACTTGTTTTTTTCAATCATACAAGAATTTGAAACGTTCATGCATAAACTCAGAATGAAAGTAACCAATATGCACAAATGCAATTTTTTTTATACGGCCAGCGGGTCAATCTGTTTGGGTTGCGGACTTTTGCAGGCCGAACTTCTACAGGTCATCAAGCTCTATATCCTGATCCGCCCAATATTCTTTTGGCAGGTCGACCCGCTAGGTCGAACCTACATTATCACCCTTATCCCTAACATTCATGTCTTATCTTAATCTCTCATCCAAATTCTTCATCGTTTAATGATTCTACAAAAAATATATAATTTACATATACTCATCATAATTTATTGTAATTGTTATTCTTATTTGCATGTTTTACATTTATCGCAACGCAAGACTTGAAAATGTAATTTAGGTTTTAACAAATACACACATTTATTTTGTTTTTCAGTTATTCTCAAACTTATGATGAAACAAACAAAATCAACAAATATTATTTTCCTTCAAACTAATAACTAGAAATGGCTAATGATGCATGTATACTTTATAAGATTAGAATAATTGAATACAACAAAATAAAAACTTGGTTATGATAATTGTTGACTCATTAAATTAGTAAGTGTTAAGATAAACATCTCTCTTTGATTGTATGAACCATTTTTTAACGTATCTTTTGGTTTTTTCTCTTCTGTGCCTTCATTTCAACATGGACAAAGATTTCAAAAAATCATATACATCAAGAGTCCCTTATACATCATCTTTCTCTGTTTGCATGTCACACATGGTTTTGTTTTCATCATTTTTTTTTCATCCACAATCAATTAAACTTTGACATTATTAGAAGATATTATAAAACCTTTTATACGAGGACCAATTTTTTTTCTTGACTAATGTTACCCCTATCCTTCAATTGTGGACAATTCTACATTGATTTAAACTATTTTCTATGCAATGTGCCGGTATTACGAAAATCATTTTTTTTATTTCAAACTCATTGAACAAATGATCTTCTATGATCGATGACAAGATTTTATCACATGGTAACATGTTATTTAAAAGTTCTAATAATTCAATGAAAATTTTATCGTTTTATCTTTCCAGACGTGGACATTAAGCCTAATCAATATATAAAACTGATTTATTAAATAAGATTTGCATCCGCTTATATTTTATGAAATTATTTTACCACTAGTCGATCTAAGATCTCTAACACCCCTACTCATGTTGAGATATGTATATCTCGAGCATGAGATTAGACATTAATAGATAGTCCGATAGCAACATGTGACACAATAGGTCTAACTAACAATAAATTTTTCAATAACAGATGATATAATAGGTCAAACAAAAAACAAATCTTGTTAGGATAGACTTTAACTATAACTTTAATATCATATTAAAAAAATGAACTTGAAACCTAATTTAACCATACAAAATCAATTTGTAAGTTGAGATTTACATTTTATATTTTTAAATAACCTATATAAATAATAAAATAAACATCTATATAAATACAAAGTATATCATCATTATTAAAGTCCTCATAACTATTATTACCTCCATCTCAATTCTAAGATATCCTAGAATACGAGTTTTGCCTTTTACTCAAGTCAATCTAAATTATCTCTTTAATCGATTAACTTACAAATGAGTAAAATCTAAACATGGTGGTTGAGATTTTTATTTTTCTTCTTCCAATTTTCTTCAAAGTTGACACTCACTTTCAGCCATCACTGCCACCATGTCCCACACCTTCCACCGCCCATTACCCTCTCTGTAGTCAACAGTCGGCAAGCCCTTTTGTTGCTTCAAACACCATTTCCCATGTGAAAAAAAAAATCAAAATATCTAAAAGAGGTTTTTTATTATTATTTTAGAGTAGAAATGGGTTCGTTATTTTTATTTTTATTTTGTCAAAAAAGAGTTATATCGTCTAGAAGATGACATTAAAGTAAAGTCGTTCTCCATCTAAAGAATTTTTTTTATTTTATTATTTTAAAAAACAATCTCGTCATTAGAGATAATAGTTTTGGTTTTAAATGAAAAGTGAAGTCGTCTTTCAACATGAGGACTTCACTTTTTCAATTTTTTTTTCATAATTAATGATTTTAAACAAAAATACATAAAACTAATAACTGAAAAATCAAAAAAAAAGAAAAGTAATGAAAAGTGAAAAATTAAAAAGAAAAAGAAAAATAATCAAAACTGACAAATTTGAAAAAAAAGAAAAATAATAAAAACTGATACATATGATAAATTTGAAAAAAAAAGAAAAATAATGAAATCTGAAATAATTGAAAAAAAAAGAAAAAATTAAAAAGTTGAAAGAAAAAAAAATAAAAAATAATGAAAACTAAAAAAAAAAACGAAAAGTGAAGTCATTGTGTTAGAGGACGATTTTATTTCTCATTTAAAACCAAAACTGCCATTTTCAACGACGATATTGTTTTTTTCTGAAAAAACTCGGATAGAGGACAATTTTTTCTTAATGTCATCTCTCTTATAACGACTTGACTCAATTTATAAAAAAAAAATATTAACGAACCTTATTTTACAATTTTGTGATGAAAGAGACTCTTAAATAAAAAAGGCATCAAAAAGAACTTGCTTAAGTTTAAAAAAAAATAATAATAATAAGGAGTAGAATTAACAAAAATTCCAAAAGCTGGTTGGTGCTTTAGCAACAACATTCCCATACTATCCGCTTAATTCATTTGCGTTTCGAGCATTTTAATGAAATTACACCGACAACCATTTAACAATTATGAGGTCGACACAGCAACATTAATTACTTGTGTTTACATAAATATAGTGTTTTTGTTGCAGCTTTGATGATGACAAAGGTGAAAAGCAGTGGTGGCTCGTAATCTTAAATAGATCCTGTTTCGTTTCAATTGTTTGCAATTATCTTTGTCAGTCCTGCAAGAATATATAGCAGTAATGTTTGACTACATTAATTCTTTAGACTCATTACCTGAATTCAAACAATTCCCTTTAACCATTTTGTTCTAAGTTTATTATAAGGTAAGTAAATTTTATTAACTTTGGATAGATTTTAAGTTTAACTTAATTGATGTTTATACTTACTCATATAATATAATATAATCATATTATAAGTAAATAAAATTACGTGTCAAGTGATTGCAAATCACAATTAATGGAATGAGAGATATAAGAAGAATTTTAAAACCTAAAGAAGGAATACATAAGCAATTAGCTTTTTATATTATAATAATATCCAATAATAAATCATCTATTTTACTTTTCATTTTTTATTTAACCTAAACAACTTTAATTTTTATTATAATTAATTTTCTTGTTTAAATTTTTATTTTCAAACTTTTCGTCGTCTAAATTAAAGAAAAACAAGAAGTGAATGGACAATACATAATTCAACCATACAATAATCAATCTTCTTTTATTTAGTCAAGAGACACACTTTATGAAAAAATAAAGTCAAGAGTACGTAATCAAGTAATAATCATCTTAATTGTATCCACAAAATATTTTGACATATATTCTCTCTATCTTAACATTTGTCGAAATTATAGTAACAACATCATGTTTCATATACCACATGCCTAAACCAGACGTATTATTGAAACAGTTTTTGGACATCAACATCGTCACATCTAACCAGTTTTCCACTTTATACTAAACCGGTAAAAGATGATGCTTCTTTATTTTAAAGAGAATGATATTTTCACAACTGAATTTTAAAAACTTTTTTTTTCTAATCTCATGTACATTTTTTAAATGGTTTTGAAATATCGAAAAATGAAAAAAATGAGCAACTACTTAAAAGATGTCATCTAAAATTGTAAGAAAAAGTTGTCAAAATTTAGTTGTTAAAAGATCATCTTCCTTATTTTAATTCCAAAATACTCAAAGTTCACTCGGTCAAAAAATAAAACAAATTTACCTTCATTTGAATCCCAAGATACAAAAATTTGTCATCCAGTTAAAAATAAAATAGAGGTGTCAATTTGGCCCAGCCCACAGGGTTTAGCCCTGGTCCATGTGGCCTAGGGCCAAAAAAGCCCACATTGAAAAAAGCCCCCAACAAAGAAGTTCACAGGGCCAAAAACCATACAAAAGCCATGTGGGTCAGGGCCAACCCATGGGCTTTCATCTTCCACACGAAAAATATATTACTTTTTAAAATATATTACTATTTGTGGGACAGGCCCAACGAACCGAACAAGCACGATGACCTGAATAGGTCTAACGACCCGGACTTGCCTGACGACCTCGACAAGAACGACGACTCAAACAGGCATGACGATCCAAACAGGCCCAACGACCCGAACGGGCCCGATGACCCAGACGAGCCCGACCGGAACGTCGGGCGCGTCCGGGTTGTCTGGCTTGTCCGGGTCGTCGGGCTCGTTCAGGTTGTTGGGCCTGTATTGATGATTGAGCTCGTTTGGGTCGTTGGGCCTGTTTGAGTCGTCGGGCCCGTTAGGATCGTTGGGCCCTTCCGGGTCGTCGGGTCCATCCGGATTGTCGGGGTCGTTCGGGTCTTTGGGCTTGTCGGGGTCATTGGGCCCATCTGGGTCGTCAGGTCTGTCCGGGTCGTCGGACTTGTTCGGGTCGTTGGGCCTTTCTGGATCATCGGGCCTGTATGGGTCGTTGGGCCCGTTCGGGTCGTCGGCCCGTCCGGTTAGGCAGGTCCCTTCGGATCATTGGGCCCGTCGGGTCGTTGGGCTCGTCCTGATCATCGAGCCTATCCGGGTCGTCGGACCTGTTTGGATCATCAGGCTCATTCAGATCGTCGGGTTCATGTATGTATTTACAATGTTTTGAAAAATAAATCAGGTGTAATTATTTCCGTTGTAAATAATGAATTTTGTAACTTTTTGCAGTGTAGAAATAAATAGTATTAGATTAAAACCCCATATGTTTGCAGGTCTTTTTTATGCATTTTGTAAAATAAATACATTTTAATTAAAATACTATTAAATTTTATAATAATCCTGACTTAAAATTTAAAATTAGAATATATATATATATATATATATATATATATATATATATATATAAATACACACATACTCTTTATTTTCTCTTTCCATTTCTTAATTGGTCAAACTTTACATATAGAACATGAAAAAACATCTTTTAAATTTCAAAGATAAAACTAAATTACATATTGAGATTAATGGGAATTTCTCTTAAGATTTCTCTTTGACATGCCACTTTTTTCTATATCACGAATATCATTTTTTATATACTATTAATTAAATTTAGTCAATATAATTGTAAGATTTTTTTTTTTACTAAAGATAAATTTAGTCAAAATTTCTATTAAAACCTAGTATCGCGTCTGATAGAGACATATTTCACATTAATATTTAATCTCAAATGATTTCATCTTTAATCCAATGTAAATTTCATGTTTCAGATGCATCAAATTATTTGTTAGTTACAAGTTTTTTTTTATTAGCAAAAGGATTCATTAAAATTACAATATTTGAATCAAGCACATGTCCACAAGATTCATATATACTAGGGGTGGGCATGGATTGGATTTTTAATGATCCAATCCACATCTATTTTAGATCCAAATAATTGGATTAGATTTTTGATCCAAATCCATAATTTTAGCAAAAGTAGTTTGGATTTTTTTTAAATCCAGATCGAAATATTTGGATCAAGATTTAAATCCAATCCAAATATTTGGATCAAGTTCAAAATCTAGAATCCATTTTTTATAAAAGAAATTTAAATTGAATTTTTTAAAACATGTGTCATTAAGGCCCGGATGACCCGGATGGACCCGAGGACCCGGACGACCTAGATGGGCTCGACGACCGGAACGGGCTCGACGACCTGGACGGGCTAGACAACCTAGACAGGCCCGACAACAAGAACAGGCTCAACGACACGAACGGGCCGAACAACACGAATGGGTCCGACAACCCGGATGGGCCAGACAAGCCAGACGACCCGGATAGACCCGTCCAAACAGTCGGGCCCAATCAGGTAGTCGGGCACGTTCGAGTCGTGGGGCCCGTCTGGGTCGTCGGGTACGTTAAGGTCGTCAGGCCCGTCCGGGTCATCGGACTGATCTGGATCGTCGGGCATGTCCGGGTCGTCAGGCCCGTTTGGGTCGTCGAGTCCGTCCGGGTCGTAAGGAGTGTCTAGGTCGTAATGCCCGTCCGAGTCTTCGTTTCGTCGTGTCATCCAGGTCGTAAGGCCCGTGTAGGTTGTCAGGCTCGTCCGGGTCATCAGGCCCATCCGGGTCATCGGGCCCGTCCGGGTCGTCGGGCCCATCTAGGTCGTCCGCCCCATTCGGGTATTTGGGCCCGTTCAGTTCGTCGATCCCGTCCGGGTCTCTGGGCCTGCCTAACCCGTTCGGGTCTTTGGGCTGCCTGACCTATTTTCGTCAGTGGTCCGGCCTGGTTTGTTCGGGTCTTCAGGTCCGCGTGACCCTTTCAGGTCTTTGTGTCCGCCTGACCCGTTCGGTTCTTCAAGCCCGCTTGACCCGTTCAGGTCATCGGGCCTGCTTGGCCCGTTCGGATCTTCGAACCTACCTGGCTCGTTCGGGTCTTCGGGCCCACCTGGCTCATCTGGTCATTGGGCCTGCCTTCCCCGTTCAGGTCATCGGGCTCACTCGAATTTTCTGGATCGTTGGGCCCGCCTAGCCCGTTCATATCTTTAGGCTCGCCCAACCTCTTATGGTCATCGGGCCTACCCGATCCGTATAGATTGTCGAACAAGACCCGTCCAAGTCTGAATTTAGCATAGTCCATCTCAACCTTTAATCTAACCCAACTAAAAATTTAAATTGAAAATTTGGATTAAATTTTTTGGATTATCCACATTTAAAAATCTTGATTTATAAAATGGATATTCAATCCATAAGATATATAAAATGTAAATTAGATTGAAATTCAGATCCATTAAATGGATTTTAAATGGATTGGATTTTTAATAAAATGGATTATAAATGGATTGGATTGGAACAAAAATGAATTGGATCAAGAAAATTAGATTTTTTGTCCACCCCTAATATATACAAAACAAGTGGCAGATATATCCCATAACACATTGCTATTAATTATGACTATCAACATCCAGAGAGACAAATTAAAATTGAAAACTTCTTTTCAGTTTCCAAATTAAAATTAAATATTCATATATACTGATCGTATTAAGTTGACTCTAATCTTTAGAATGAGATATATTTTGCTTGTATTTAACACTAGTCGGTATACAACATATCATAAATATTTACATATACAATTTATATTACACAACACTAAAATATAAAGTTTCTAAAATGATGGCCTAAAAAATAAAAAGAAAGAACTCGTCACTACTAAAATTAATAAATTATCTCTCCCCATATTGCATAGTAATATAACAGTTTGCACAAATACTTATAAGGATGAGATCATTTAAAAATAAAATTCGAATTGTAAAAATGATAATCATTTAAAATATTCGATAAAAATGAGGATCATTCACGACAAACACTACGAAAATGGAAATAAAAAAGGTATTTAAGCCTATATAATATGATACACATAAATCATATACATCATGCCATCAACATAGCATTTACACAGCATACCACGTATACAAGCATGTTATGATAGTGAAAGTAGATGAAAAATGTAACATCAAATCCTTACATTCAAAGTTTTGGAGGATATAGCTCTCTGAAGAAGATAACAATCTTATATGTATACAGTATTTTTAGATTGATATATACATAAGTTGGAGTGCCCAAATAAATAATAATAATAATAATAATATATTATAAACAATTTTCTTTGTTAATAAAAAAGACTCTGATTTTCCTTATGGTATGTATTCCAATATGAAAAATTAGTGTAAATGTTAAAAAAGAAAAAATGTATGTATAAATTGAAGAAATTCAGTATAATTGGAATTATTTACTGTAAATTATATTCAAATGTAAATTAATAATTAAATGTAAGAAGAATACAAAAAATAGAAAGTGGTCAATGGTCTGCTACGGTATAATCCACGCCGAATTCTTTGTTTGTACTTTTATTACTTTTTTACCCATTTTGTTGCTTTAAGTTACATGCATGCTACTATCAATATCTTGAGTGTACATTTAAGTCTAAAAGTATTTTGGGACAGAATTTCTTTTCTAACTTTTCTCCTAAATATACCTTTTTACTGAGTGTAACAGTAATATAAACCTTTCCAACAACTATTTTATTGGTAATTCGAAACAAAGACTAAACTTTCCATAACTTGTTTGAAATGTAAGCTATGATTGAAACAGCTTAGAAAACATTTTCCAAAGCGTGTTGGAAACTTAAGCCGTTTTATATTGTTATTTATTTTCTCAACTTTTAAGAAAATCATCAAATGGTTGGTTATAAATAGAAAAAAATGTAAATAAAGAACAAAACTTATAAACTGATTAAAAAATTGTTTATTTAATGTTGATTGGTTTATTAAGTTAATTGTGAATATTAGTCTCAATTTTGTTATCTTCTTGATGTTATGATAAAGAATGTAAGAAGTCCAAAAAAAAAAGTATTTAAGTGTGATAACGACTTTAATGAAAGTAATATAAAAGAGGGGAAAATAGTTTTAAAGACTCTTAAATGTTAACACGTTAGAAACTAAAGAATTGGGAAGACTTTAAATAAAGGAATACTAAAGATGGAAAAAAGAGAGAACACTTTTGAATGCTTTAGTTCAAAAATTCTAGTACTCTTTGGTTAAAACATTTTGGCTTATAGGTAAAAAGTTGATTATCTTGCAATATATAATATATAATGTCGATTGATTTATTAAACTCAATGTTATTTGGTCTATTAGGTAATTTTTAATTGGGTCATGAAGTTTTTTATGAGTGTTAGTCATGATTTTGTTATTTTTTTAAAGTTATGATAAAGTGCGTAAGGAGTCCTAGAATAAGAATGTATTTAAGTGTGACAAGAGTTTAATAAAAGAGAAAAAAAATTAAACCCTTTTAAATACTAACATGATAAAAGTTAAAGTGTCATTATCACATTATAAAAAAAAAAGTTTATATTATTTTTCCTCTTCTCCCATAGCATATGATTTAGTTCAAAAAGCATTTGCATGAAAACTTTGAAATATTAATTTGACCAATCAGGATTCTAGTAATCATACAAGGTGGGGACTGAAAGTCAAAAGGTTGAGTTTTGCCGAAATGAATATACCTTAATTTTCGTGCTACGAAACATTTTCCTTTCATTTACAGCATCTTTGTTTTTTCCCAAAGAAAAAACCATGGAAGTAACATAGAAAAAGTAGAGTAAAATTGTCAACTAGTTGATTAACTCCACCTCTAAAAAGCTAAATCATACGTGTTTTTCTTTGTTTATTTGTCTGTTCATTTAACTTTTTAAGTGATAATAAAAGAAAAGGAAATTGTTAAATCACTTTTTTTCCTCATAATTATGTGTAAATTTGAAAAAGAAAACTTCAAATATACAAATTTATCAATCAACGCTACGTTATATACTTTTATGATGATTTCCTATTTGACTTATTACGATGTTTACAGAAGACTTAATAACATTTGCACCCATCAAATATGTATTGAAAGGATGGGATTTTAGTATTAATTGTGCTAATCAAAATTTCAATTATCCGAATGTGTAATTGTTTTTCAAGGATTTAGTTTTATTCTTGTTAGTGTGTTTTTAGTGAATCAAATAACTTGGACGTAGATTCTTGCGATAATAGAACTAGTTAATAAATTCATTTTCAATCTATTTTAATTCAAGATTTCATAATTAATACAAAATTTATGTGTAAAGTTTACTTATATCAATATAATTAAGAATTCATGTATTTCTCTTCAAAATGATGTGAATGGAAGTATTGAAGATAAAAATAAATTAAAGTAGAATATGTTTAAGGAGAAACTAAATAAATCAAAAAGATAAATGCAAGAAACGTAAAATGCAGAAAATAAATTACAAAGATAAAATAATGGTTAAATATGTTTTTGTGCCTTAATCTGTAAAAATTGAAAATAGTCTCTCATCGAAACTTTAAACTAATTTAATCTCTTAAATTTGGAAATGCGTGTATTTAGTTCTTTTAACTTTTTTTTTGAAGTTTAAGTTTCTTTGACGTTTTAAATGCATTTCATGATAGTATTTGAGTTGTTTATATTGTTTAACTCATTCTCACTTCAATGTTTACTTAGAGACGCGTTTAAAACGTGAAATAAACTTAACAAAATCTGGTGGTTAAAAGGACTAAATTCACCCATTTATTAAAAATGAGAGACTAAATTAGTCTAAAGTTTCGAAGAGAAACTAGTTCTATTTTTTACTAAAATAATGATTGGTAAAAGAAATTGATAACTTAAATTGTTACTATAATCATCATTAGAATTGTCATTATATGTGGCATGCTCAAAAGAATTTTAGTTGTAAATATAATTTGTTACACCTTTTTATCATAACTAATCTATTTACACTTTTCTACCTTGTTTTAACAATTAAGTTTTAAAAAAATTACATAATAATTGGAATAAACCGTTTAGAAACCACCATATTGCATCAGTTATGCTTGCTAGGCCCACTCTTACCATGGATGCTTTTACTTAAAGTTTCTTTTGAACTTCGTGTAACTTCTTCAAATTTTTTCTCATGAATCCCCATTTTTGTATACACTTTGAGTTTTCAATCATATCATAATTTCCACTCCTATGTTAATCATGTTTCGGTATCTTGTACTATCATCTCTTTTCTTTGATTTCTTCATTCTCAATGGATATATTTACTCTTTTTCTTAATTTTGATACCCTCAAGACTAGTTTTATCCCTTGGAGAATGTTTGTGTTTTCAAAATGTTATTATTTAAAATTTTGTTTTAGCTAAATTTTAGAAATTACTTGGTTAGATTTAACATTATATATAATAGAAATGTTTTCAAGTTTTAAAACATTGAAAATATAATTAGAGTTACTAGAATGAAATTTATGAAGTATCACCATGAGAACAAAATCGAAATAAATCGTGTTATAATCTCACTTTCTCGAGGAGCATCACTCAAGAATATTTTCTTAAAACTTCTAACAAATCAAAGAGTACTCTGCATTCTCAAATTTATTATATTCCTGGAAATAGATTTGACCTTCATCAAACACCCTTAGATTCTAAAATGGCATGCGTGATATAGACCAAAAGTACAATTATATTTATGAAACTAAAAGAAAAATAAATATATTAATTATTATCTTAAAAATATAAAAAAAATATCTGGAATTCTAACATCAACAGATAAAAATTTCCATTCAATCCATTTTATATAATCGATTGACATGTTTTATGAGAGTATTCAAACACAATATCTGGAGTATAAATAACAGAACTGGTATTTTTTTTTTCTTTTTTCTGAGATTCACTGCAGAACCAAAGACAAAAATGACTATAAAATGATCCATAGAAAATCTCAACAAAACACATAATCAAGTGCTATGAATTTGGTTAGGTGTCAAGTTGAGATCAACCAAGAACATGAACATGTGACAATCTTAGACTATAAAATAATTTCGATGATACTCTTGGTACACACAAATATGAAGATTGAAACGTTGACGAAAGAAAATGATGTATTAGGTTTAATATTGATTAGTTTGGTTGCATAGAAGGTGCGATTCTCCCAGAAGCAGAATTTGCAGAACTGTAGAGAAACTGAGAAACAATGGAGGCACAGGGTTGCGCCACCATGTTGTTCCAGGCCTCATTGGCGTCGCGGCCACGTTTCTGAAACACGGGCGTGGCGCAAATGCGGTGGATCTTCCACCCCTCACTTCGGAGCATGTCGATTCTCCTAAGTTGCTTGCATGCCAAGTTGCACGTGTTCCCCTTCACGTCCCTCACCGCCTCCTGCAGCAGCCTCATCCTCGTCTCACCGCTCGCCGCCGCCTCCCGCCGGAAGTACGGGTGGAATTCAGAAACCCCAATGGCCTTTCTTATCCCACGCGCGTAATCGCCGTTCACGCTGAAAAACGGTCTCAACTCGTTCACCATTCCACAGCGGAGCATGTGGTCCACGCGCTGCCCCACGTAGGAATGGAGCACCGGCACGGACACGTCCACCCACAGGAAGCACCACTCGAACCGCGGCCCGAACCTATCCACCAGCGCCTTCATGTAGGAGTTGGATCCCCCCACCACTATCGGAACCTTGTCGCGGCGCGTGATGGACTCGATGGCGCGTGAAGCGGCGTCGCAGAAGTCGGAGGCGGTGAACTCCGTGTCGGGGTTCTGCGTCCCCAGCAGGTGATGTGGGATCCCACGCTGTTCCTCTTTGGTGGCTTTGTTTGTGACAATCTCAAGCCCTTGGTACACTTGCATTTTGTCGGAGTTTATGATTTCTGAGGGAAAACATGTCGCTAAGTCCACCGACAACCTCGTTTTCCCGCTCCCTGTTGCTCCCATCACCAGCACCACCTTCTCTTTTGGCCTCATCATCTGGGTTTGTCCACCGGAAGGAACGTTTTTCAGAGCCTGATGCGTTGGTCTACACATCACTGACATCGTCATGCTCGTAGAATAGAAGGGTCAGAAAATTAAACTAAGTGAGAGTGAGAAAACAATGCATATATCACGTATGTTGAAAGTTTTTGAAAGGAACTTTAGTGGTGAAATGTGAGATTGACTATTAACCATGGTTGTTGTTGTTGGTATTTATAGTTTTTTTGAAGATCGTAAAAGAAGGTCTAGGAATAATTATCAGTGAAGATATGGTGGTCATCACAATATATTCCTATGGTTTAAAATTCGTGGCGCGGTAGTCTCTGGTCAAACCCATCTTCCCTTTTCAACTGCATGTTGTTATCAGGTCAGAGATTTTCAAGCCTGATATTATTATTATTATTAGGGAAAAGTATTTATTTCCTGTTTTTGAAAAACAAAGAGAGACATTGATTTGTGGTGAAACAAAACATCTGTGTTGGGAAAAGTTTGTGTTTGTGCTCTGAAGAGGAAGCTAGCTAATTAAGGTGTCTGCAAAACAACATGAGTGGACCGTGAGAGCACAAGGTTCTTTTTCTTTCTTTGTATGGTGGGGCTGTATGAGTATTAGAGCATAAAATTGTTGTGATAAGATGTTATTCGTTTCTTTTATTATCTGGAGATTTTGTCTCTTATACACGTTGAGAAGTTTGAGCTTGGGTGGCATCTTGCTCCTATCTCACAAGATCATACCAAATATATGGCCTTTTACTCGATCACGACACCGATTCGATCAATCCAAGATAGACTTCGAAACACTGTGCGTTTGTATAAATCAGAAATACTTTAGTTACCACTTTTTTGGGGTGAATATGTCGGAACAAACCTAGCTACCTCAAGTGATTTCAAGTAAAATTCAATAGTACGGATGGAATATTTATCTAAGGACATTCATATCTTTTATGATATATTGACGACGTTGATATTTATACCTTTTCAATAAGTTTTGATCGACTAGGAACAGTGATCCACTCAACTATTGAGCTACTTAATCAAACATGTTAGTGAATTGTGTAAACCAGATTAATTCAATTGATGTTGCTGTTATCACTTGGATCAACATGCTAACTGTAATTTTGACATGTCAACTAGTTTAGTTACTAGAAATATGAAACATTTGCTTTACTTGATTTATATGTTAAAAATATATATTTGTGTTCTAATCCCAAATCTATCAAATAATATTCTTAGGGTTGATCATCATGTATCAAATGTATTATTTGTTTTAGAGCATGTCACGATTTTATTTTTAGAAGATTTGAGAATGAAATGAAGAAAAAGTATTTAAATCGTCTTTGAAATTGACTTCTTAGTAAGGTAGGACTATTAGGCGCGATAAGAATACAAGTCCTCCCGTTGAAGTCTAAGAGAAATGACAAATCATACCCAATAGAAAACTTTATGAGACATATGATGCCACCTTTAGTTTGATCATTTCAATGTTGTGGCTTTTGCTTCTCCTTATGGTGGAGCCTCCATCCTTTGCAACGATAATTTAATTAACGATGATTATATAATTGTCGTTAAAAGTTTTCTTTTAACAGTCATTAAATACTTTTTTACGATGATATATGAAACTTTGATTTTAAAAATGAGTTTTTGAAAAATACAAAACTGATCTAATTATAAGTTATTGAACGATATTTCTTATTACTTGAATTTTTAAAACATGTTTCATTATAATTATTTTTATTTTTATTGCATTACTTGTGTTTCCCACTTTTCTTTATCTTCTAAAAAAATGTGTAACTATTACTAAATAAAATTCTTTTTATAACTTTTAAAAAATTGTATTATTGTGTTTGGAGTGACTATAATAAACTTAAAATAAACTCTAATATTATTTTAAAAGGAAAGGTTTAACTGAATTCTACCATACTGGTTGCTGAGTGAAATTTCTCTTCACATATAAACAGAATTTCTACACCAACATATGTGGTCCTGGGTTTATGAGATCAAAACCCAGATGAGTCTTCAGCAGGAAATTGCTTATGCAAGTTAATTAAGCACCATCTTTTAATATACAAATTATTACATTAATTCATGCGTACACACGAGTTATATATTTTTTATTTATTTTATATATTAAAATAATAAAGTAGTAAAATTATTATGTAATAAAATATCATAAAAATTAAATTGTCTTGTTGTAAATATTTTTATTAAAATAATAAAGTGTTAAAAACAAAGTCGTTAAATTAGGTCTTTCACTCGTCACCTTCTCTTATTTTTATTTTATGATATTTATTTTAAGATCTATTTTGGAAAACATGGTAGACCCACATGTCATCAATATATACATCCATTTTGTCTCTGCAAGTTTGATTTCATTACTTTCCTACTTATAAGAAGTAAGAGATAAACGTTTCCGTGAAGAAATGTCACAGGCAAAGACACGCTTTATTCATTCATATATCTGCATTCCATATTCAGCATGTGAGCATGATTTTGGTATTAAATAAGACAAGGTGAGTGGAACATGTTTTCGGTTTTGGGGAGATGCACTTTGCTTGTCAAGGAAAACACAAGTACATCAACCATTACCATTTATGAAGTGCTTCTTCTAACATGTGTGCTCGCTTATATCTTAAAAATACTGTATTTTTTTTTTCCTGTACTGGTCCTATAACGTGTCTTCAAAATATATCGATGGACACTTACTTATATTGAAGTTTTAAAATATATTAAAAAGAACTTGGGTTAAATATGTTTTTATCTCTCAAGTTTTAGTGAAATTTAGAATTAGTCATCTTCAAAAATTTTGATCAATTTAGTGTTTCATTTTTACAAATGTGTGAATTTAGTCATTTTAACCAAATTTTGTTAAGTTTATCTGACGTTTCAAGTGTATTTCATGATAGTATTTGAATTATTTATACCGTTTGACACATTTTCGCTTTAATGTTAATTTAAATATTATCATAAAATACGTTTAAAATGTCAAATAAACTTGACAAAATTTGGTAAGAAGACTAAATCCACGCATTTCTAAAGATGAAAGACTAAATTAATATAAAGTTTCGAAAAAAACTAATTTCAAGATTCAGAAACTTGAGGGACAAAAACATATTTAACCAAAAAATTTAATTTACTAACATTAATATATTTTGAAGACAGGACAACACAAAAAAGAAAAAAACAATAAAGAATCTGGTATCTACTAGACATTACATTGGAACATAATCACATGTGTGCAATTATATTTTGTAAGCCTCGAAGTGAAGATGTGAACTTTTGCATGATGGCACCGAAATAGTTAAATTGGGACAAAAGCCTTCAATAGCCTTCATGTTACATCACTATACGTGGTTCCCCACAATTGTTTCAGGATGGCCCCAGAATTCCAAGTGACAGAAGTTTAGTTTATAACAACACAACAACATGGTTTGCTTCAACATTCTCTTTCACTCGTTTTCTCACCTCAACATATTCTGAATTTGACTCTGAAACTGTAACTGTTACATGGTTTGTCGCCGGAACAGGGGAAAAACAGAGATAGCATGTCTTGAGATCATACCCATTCGAAAATGCACGATTTTGGAAACCAACTACAAAATATTACATGGAAAATGATATTTTTAATACCTAAATTATTTTTATATCCATTTGACATTATCTTTTAATTTTTTTTATAAAAAAGAAATTCACTTTTTAAATGACTATTTTATTTCTAAAAATAGGTTATCAAATAACTCATCTACATGTCAAAATATCATTTTTCATGTTACATACACAACTCAATGGACTACAAAATATAAGCTTGTACTTGGGTTTCACAAATAAAAACATACCATACCACTGGTTATCATATTTGTTTACATGACTACTCAGTCACTAAACAATATCATATTTATAGGGTTGGTCTAAAAGTTGACAATATTTGTGATGGATATTCATCAAAGTTATGCATTGATTAATATAACGAAAGAGAAAATAAAAAAATTACTATTAAAATAAGTTAATTTGAATATAATTAATTTCTTAGTTATAGGAGATATTTGAATATTTGTCGTGAGAAGGTTTATTGTTTTATGACTGTAAATATTGTATAAAAAGACTTTGCTATTTTCTCTTACTAAAGATTCCATGTTAAAATAGTTTTGTTGAGTCTTTTAGTATGATGTTAAATATATTTTTGCTAAAAAAAAAACTTTTCACTATGAGATTCCTACAATTTCTCACCATCCTATATATTCAATAATAACTAATTAACTCTTTTTTTTATATATAAATATGTAAAATATGGATGTAAGTTTAACTCAAACCAAACGTGAGTTAGATTTATTTTTAAAGTGAATTATAATTTTACTATATATTTAATTAATGACATAACTCTATTAAATCCATTACATGAAATAGTAATACCTTGAGTAACATAATTTGCATTAAAATATTTTATTTTTATTAGCTTAATTATATTTGTTAATATTTTCTATTTTTAAATCTAAAATAACTTAGATAAAAACGAGGAATGAAAAAAAGAAGAAGACAGAAGTATGATGAATTTAAAATTATCAAATATTTGTACCAATTAAAATCATGTAAAATAGTGACACAAGTGAGTAGGTGCGTACAAATATTGTCTAATAAATGTATTTTACAAGGTTAAGATAGTCAAATAGTAAGATAATGAGTGCAAATGTTATCCACTAAATCCAATTCATAGGGTTAACACAGTTGATTTTACTTTATAAGATTATATCAAAACATATTTTAATATGATTAGTTGGATTCTAAACCATAAATCGTATCACCAATTCAATTTATAGTAAATATTTAAATATATAAAAGAAATTTTATATGTACATCTGTGTAGGTGAAAGTTTGTGTTTGTGTCAGTAGAAATATGTGTTTGTATGCGTATATGTAGAAGTGTTTACACATAGGTATAAGTTGTATCACACTTTTTAAATTGAATCCATACGAAATTGTAAGAAAATATCCCTAAGAACTTACTTTATTTCTGTTTATTATTTTGTAAATAAATTAATAATATTAATATTCATTATTCACTTAATGAAATGAAACACAAATTTCATAGTTATAAAAATATTAAAAATGAATAAATATAAACTTTTAAAATAAAACACAAATTTAACATTTATAAAATGTTAATAAATAAACAAATATAAAATTTTAGTTTAAATAAATTTTCTTTTATTTCAATGATGATTTTTCAATTTCATCTCATTATTTTGAATGTTTTAATTATATAATTTAAAGAAAAAGTCCGTCGCTAATAATGTTACAAAAATAACGTCACTATCATAGATTAAACAGAAGAAAGTTATATTAACTTAATCTTTTAAAAAGGAAAACTAGATCAAAAACATTGAGAAGAGAGAAGAAATTGAAAATATGTCATACTAATAAGATTAAAAAAAAATCTTAAAATTTTACTTTAAAAATGTAGTTAAGCCCCCCTCAGTCCATGGGAGAGAATGTGATCAATAGATGGATGTTTCTTCCTGCACCTGTCAAATTTCTTCATGCATCCCTCTTCCTGCACCCGTCGAATTTCTTCATGCACCCCAATCAAATTGGATTTTTATTTCCGGTATGTTTTGAAAAAAAAATTTCGGAGAATACTCACTCATCCCACCCCGAAAAAAAAAATTTGATGGGTGTGGGTGCAGGAAGAAACACTCTTTTGTGGAAACAAACCCACTACTTCCCCAATATTAATGCGCTGAAGGTGAATGTAAGGTGAATGTTGTTTCTATGATCGATCGAAGAGACAATATAAAAGAAGGAGTTAATCATAAATCCTAAACCGTTCTCGCCATGCACTTAGCTTCAGATTAATTACTTCCCAGAAATATTATCATTTTTTGTTTTGGAAGCTAGGTAAGTATGGTAATCAATATGACTTGGTTTTTGAGAAAAACATGCTTAATATGACTATGGAAAATTGGTTAATTCCCCTAGGTTGAGGTCAAGTCTGAAAAATCTGTAGCATGAACACAGCCACAGCGTGAGGCAACAGGTAGATGATTAAACTATTTCAGGGATTTGAGTCTGTAGATGATTCTTCAGGCAGAAGAAATGTGTTATGAGTTGTAAATGTTGCAATAATTAAAGAGAGAAGATAAATAGCAGAGTTCCATTTTTAGAACTAATAAGCAATGCTTGGAATATTTCACTAACATCTAATGAAGAGCTTATTATGTACATTTTTTGAAAAGGAACTAATTAATGGGATTGGTAAGATCAGTGAGATTGAGATTAGCACACTTGGCACCCTGGAGCAACAGAGATGAACTGAAACCAAATCTATTTGAGTCAACATCGAACTGCACTACATTATCCTCCATTTGATGCCCTCCAATCACAACCGCCGTTCTACTACGCTTCCCACCATCCACGAAACCCAAACACCACACATCCACTCCTCCCTTCTCAATCCTCACCATCGAATTACCCCCGAAGATTCTCCAGAACACTTCCTCGCTGTGCATCACCAGATCAACGGTCGGAACCGCGGGTCCCACTCTTGTTTCCGCGAGGTCTCCCGCAGAGTAGCATACCCCAAAGGGCTCAACGGCCTCCGTCACCGATAAGTTAAAAGCTGAGGACTCGTTGACGAAAAACTGGACGAAGAGTTTGTAAATGGAACTTTCCAAAACGGTGTAGGGCTCCGCAGTGCTGATCTTGGTCCCACCGAAGCCGGTTTGATCAAGGGTTAAGATGGAGGCGTTGATGGGAAGAGCCTTGCCGTTGATCTTGATGGAGGTGAGGTTTATGAAATACTCATCGGAGGGTTGTGAGTTGTGGGTGACGACAGTGTCGGCGACGGGGTTAAGAATGAGGGGGGTGTAAGTGAGGTCAATTTTGGAAGAGAAAAAGTAAGAGATGGAGGTGGAGGCGAAGATAGCTGCGCCTGTGTTGGATGACGCAGGCAAGCAGAGAGAGAAAGAATGGGGGGAACTCAATGCGGTGCTTATTTGGGCCGGGAGGGAGTAATTGGACCGGCCCAAAGCGGCTAGTCCGGTCGCATTGGTAGCGAGGCCTTGGAGCAAATGGGCGACGGCGCAGGAGAAGATGAAATCGGAAATGAGAACGAGTGGGGTCTCAGAGGTGGTGTCGTAGGTGGGAAGGGCGAGAGAATCGATGAGGGCGGTGTCGAGAAGGGTGGTTCTTGTGAGAGGGTTTTCAGGGAAGAGGGCGCATGTGTGGTTGGAACAGGCGTTAGAGGGGAAGGAGTCGCATGGGGAGGTGTTACAGGGGATTTGATGGGAGGAGGAGGAGGTGTAGGTGGAGTCGCAGAGGAGCCAGGTAAGGGAGGAACCGAGGTCGAGGTGGAGAGTGGTGTGTTGGAGTGGGGTTTTGAGGAAGAGGGAGAGTGTGTAGAGTTGGGTGGAAGGGTCTTTTGTGATTGGGGCTACCAAGGGGATTTGGAGTGTTGGTGTTAGAGACAAGAAGAAGGAGAAAGCCAAGAACGAGAACCTGCAGCAGAGAGATGGAAGAGGCATTTTCGAAGGTTCCGGGAGGGTGATGAAGACGCTGTGGTTGGTGATGGAACGTTGAGAACATAAATGCCATGGAATTCGTGGAGAACTGTGCTACTTACGTCCACCCATGGCAAGTGTTGTCGGTGCAGTGCAATTATTATTGTTATATTTTCATATGCTGCATGTATAAAGTACACTTGTAGAGTGTGGCGCTAAACTACCTTATCAATTAGTATAAAGATGTATACACACCCTATCATATTTGACGTCTTTATAGATAAATAAATAAAAATATTGATTTAGTAAAATTACAACTGCATAAAAGAAACAGAACAGGAAAAACTAAATGAATGTCTCACAAGTGATCGCAGTATCTCATATATATTATGATGGCCATAAGTCACTTCCTATCTATAAGGTAGCACTTTACAGACTACAAGTCTACTTACTTGAAGCAAGGAAAATTAAGCTGGATTAGTCACGTCAACCCCAGTTAAAGAATTCCATTGCGTGCTTAAGATCTAAACAACAGCATCAGTATCTGTATCACAAATGTGTGTTATCTGTAGCACATCTATCAAGTGTCAAATATAATACAAGTTGCTTGAAAAAGAATATATAAACTAGTGAAATCTTGAGTTATAGTATCCTGTTGCCGTTTCTGTTGAGCTTTGTCCAATATGATCTTGTGATATGCTGTAAATAAGAAATGAAAATAAAGGAAATAATTGGCAAAATTGATAATATACAACAGTGACCAAAGCCAAAATCTTGTAACCCAAACAAAATCATAGAAGCTAGACTTCTTTCCTATGTTATGCACGAGGTTGATGACGACGCAGAACAAATACAATCTCTTGGCAAGAAAAATGTACAGCTTCTCTGCTGGTACTTCAGAAGTCTTGCTTGCTCTTTCAGTAAAGATACGACATTCGGCATTCTTAGTTTTTATTATATAACTCACTTGCGCCTTGAGGATACCATATGCTGATGAGCCTTGATATCCTTTTGTATTCTGTCTGCATACAAGGGTAGGCAAATTGTCTTATTGATCTCATTCAATAACACTTCTTCAGTGATGTTATCCTTTATGCTTCGCATTACCTGTATTAAAAAATTTACAAAAACTGTTCAACAGGCCTTTTACATGAATTAATTATACGAAAAAACCATAGACAATCAAAAGATGATTGCGTAACAGAATTAATTGAAAAGTACAACATGTTTTATAACCTTTCTATAGGTATTGATATCATTCGGAGTTGCTTTGTCTATTCTTATCCGCATACAGACCCAATGATGCTCCCCGGAATCCCAGTAGCATTCAATGATCTTTCCGGAATAGGAAGAAATGTCTGATGCATCTGAAAATCATTTGGAGCCAAAAATTAAAAACAAATTATGGCTTCACCTTTCCAGATATTAATTTATGTTATAGCTAGCTTAGACGGATTCAATTGTAAAGGGAGTCTTGCCAATGGAATGAATACATTTCAATCGGAATTCAAATATGACCAAAATAGGTTAGTTCATGCAAATAACTGTCATCTGGACAAATAATAATGACATTATGATCGCATAAAGTAATAATGATGGTCTACAAGTTGTACAACCTTTAAAAATAACATTCTCTTCCATGAACTTCTTCCGTCCACGTTCAAACAGAAAAAGCATGGGACGATCATCAGCTCCCACCTGTCAACAAAGGCATCGTCAACAAATTGTCATATTAGAAAAGAATATAACACCAAATAAACTAATTTAAATTTTGAACTTGGGAAGGAATACTTGGACAACCTCACAGAGGAAATCAACAGAGTTCATCTCAGGGTATTTCCACTTCAGAAGACCTTCATGTGTACGAGGGACATATGGATCATCCCAACCCTGACAGAACCATCACTATTAACAATGGACAAGTAGATAAACCAAAAAGCCTATACGCACATTTGTGATGATATGTTCTCATCCAGTTAGTATTCGTTAAAAACCAAAACTACATCAGTATTAAAATTTCTTAAAATCCAATATTGACTCATGCGGCAAAAAAATAACTAAGAAATATGAACTTCCTCAGCGAAGCATTTTTTCAGTACATCATCCTTAAACAGCCGGTGTTTCCTACAAGCCAAAGTGTTCATCCAACTATCCTACATATCCAAGCTTAATTTGGGAGGTTCAGTCCTCTAGAGACACTAATTACTACCTGGAGTACAAGACCGTCTGATGAATGCGATAGTTGTGGAATGAATTTATGTAGGAGCTTTGATACAGTGGATAGTAACCAAAATCCCTTCCTTCTCACCTAAAACAAAAATACGAAAATATAAACAAAATAGCTTATCCCACTGGAAAATGTTTCTGAAAATGGAATACCAAAATAATCATTATACATACACTAAATGGTTCCAAGTCATATCTATAATAAGGATTCGTATTTTTTGAAAGGCCCTCACGTTCCATGTTACGAGGTTCAATTACTTCTTTCTCCAGCAATTTCCACCTTTCATAAAACGGCAGCTGCATGTATTAGACCAAATGGGCATGTCAAAAGTTAGCCAATCACAAATGTGAACATCATCAATCCAAGGACTTACAGGGTTCCAGGCGTACGTTATGTAGTATATTATGTCCTTTTTAATGTTTAACCAACTTTCCAAATACTCTCATTGGAATGATTACATAATCCACATTAGCAGCCAGACTTTATTGGAAATTAGAAACCCACTCCCAGAAATATTGAATAGTATCTGATATTTTATTGTACCAGTAGTTAATTACAGGTTAAAAAACTAGACACTCTTCTCAGATGATAATGATGATGATGATGATGATGCCTTCAATTATTTCACTATTTGCATTGTCTAGCCTGATCCAAAAAATAAGGATTACTTGTGATCAGGTATTTTCAAACTTCCTAAGAAAAGGACACAATTCAGAGGTAGTTTCAAAATCCAACTAGAAGCTTACATGTGCTCTTTTTACTTCATGATTGTTTGTAGACACTTTAATTAACTGAAATACAAATACTTTGTTAGGAATACATCTGGTTTTAATTGACCCCGAAATACAACTCAAAATAGCAAGCGTAAACAAGAGTTTACCAGTTTAAATTTCTTTATTTTATATAATATAATAATATAATAGGAGTAAGACAAACCATCAAAGAAGTCAATAATATCTCAGCATTGTAGTTGTCAATAAATGTGTACCTCTGTCAAAGAGACCTGATTGATTGCCATCAAATCATAGATGAGGTATCTTCTCTCTTGCTTATGTGTATGTGGATCCCTGTCAATAATCATCTCCCCATCAAGTAGTGTGTAGTGGTGATTCCTCTCAGGTGTACCCTTGAAAGCAATTGAGTTAGCATTTAGATAACCTAAAACAAAATTTATAAAAGACGAGACACAGTTTCCAAATACCCAAGACAGATAAAACTCACTTGACAACAAAGTAAATTGAATAAACATATATACCCCATTTGAATATCTGCAAGGAAATCGCATATTGATCCTGTGGAAAAGAAATTTTCTGTCAATCAAATAACATCCATCACAAGTAATCAGCATCATATAGCGTGTCCCATCAGCTTTCCATGTGGCATAGTAATATCGTTGTCTCAAGAGTTGCAGGTTGTCCCTGCAAAAGAAAAACAACGATATAAACTAAGTTGTTAAAACCAAGGAAGATGATTAACAAAAGTGAAGACTTAGATTTACAATCAAGTTTTAAAATTAATCTCCTCTCTCAAACTCAACTGCATAAAATGAATATTTTGTTCACTTCTCATAAAAACAGAAAAAGGATAGAACTAAGAAATGTCTTTGATCACAGAACATCCATTAACTCAGCCAAATTTGTTTGGTAGGCCAAACGGCAATTTGAAGTTAATATTTGCATTTTTTTTATAGGTAGGAATTGAACACATGTCAAGGAGTTTATAACAACTTATTCAGGTCCTATGGAAATTTGTAGAATATTCTGTAAATACAAAATAATATTAAAATAAAATCTTAAATATTCATAAAAAAAATTAAAAGTAGACTTTAAATCTAACTCAACCTCACTGTACTATAATTTGACTAAATCTTTAGTCGATGTAATAACAAAAACCAAAAAAATTGTCTATGTAGATGCAAATGGGTCAAAAATTTGTTTAATTGACAGAAGTTAAATTATAATATATACAGGGTGGAAATCTGGAATTTGAAGTTCCAAAATGTTTGGAAATTAGTCACAAAGGTTTTGACAAATGATCCAACCCAAATTAAACCAAAAAGTATGGAATCATGACTTCTCTATTGACATCTCTGTATAAGAACTAATATATCATAAAGATCCTGTTATGTTGCTTTCAGTTATTCTTCTCCATCAGCTCTACTAAAAAATAGAAAAGATTTTTTTTAATGTAGTGAAAGAAATGTCAGCCAATTTCAAAATTTCTGAAAAAAAAAAAAGTATGCTAAACAAAATTTGCAAAAAGCACAAGATGAAATGTCAATGAATAGTGCAAACTTCCAGTTAAACAACTGAAAGACGAGTGACGATAAAGAACACATACTTTAGGTACTGTTAATTCCTAAGACCTATTAGATAAGAAAAATCATTAATGTCCATATCAGTAAAACAGTGAAGTCCATTCTAAAGTTCCGTATAAATCTCAAAGTAACAAAAACCAAAACGATCAAATGTATTAAGAGTGGACCTGTTCAGAGAAACAGGGTGTGACCCAGGAAACTGCGATCGTCCTCTTCCCTAAAAAGAGATAATATAAATATGAAAACCAAAAATAATGCAATTAATTCATGGAAAAAGTGTAATCACAAGAAACTAACGTTTCCAAATAAATAACTATTTGGCTTCAAAGTTCTCCTGAAATTTTAATGAGATGCATCATATACAACACATTGCTCTAGATAGCATAACTTTGTGTAAAATTGATAGAGCTATCTTAACTTTAAGGGGGAGATGACAGGAGAAATAGAGAGACAGAGAAATATTGCTTAATTGAAATTTATTTCCTAGACATTACAGTAGTTATATTATATACATTTAGACTCTTCATAGACAAATACTGTGTAGGAAAAGAGTGAACGGGTGCTACTTGCAAAACACTACTTCCTATGAAAATTAAATCATATACGTTATGCATGAATCTTGTTAACATGTGATACAAAAAAAAAGGCATTCTTGATTATCTCAACTACGTTGAGTTTAAATCATTTTCAAGAAAATGTATATAATTCAACAAAAAGCCAATTCAGAAACCCACCCCTGGGTTCAACTTGAGCAGTTGATAACAAACTTCTTGCATCTCTCGCAGCTGGTTTGGAGGAATTGGATCTCCCAAAACATCATCAGTTGTCAATACTTCATTTCTGACTATATTCTCCTAGAAGATAGAACCAAACACAAGAATAATCCCAGAAAAAAATTGTGAACAGACTGAAGGTTCGTAAAAACACGATATATTTTCTATTTCAACCGAGTACATAAATGAGAAAAAAAATGGAATTATATAAGGAAAAAAATTCAATATTAAAGTGACCACATATTGATCTAATAGCCACTTATTAAAAAAAAAAAAGTTCTGTTATCAGCATATACAACTAAGTCTCGACAACGAAAATAGAAAGATGAAAAAGATGAAACCAATTCTATTTTTATGCCATATCAGATATTTTTCAACAAAAATAAAACAAATTAAATGGAAAACTCGTGTTCATACAAACACTTCAAGAATCCATCCAAGTAAGGTGTTCCTTCAACCCAGTGGAGTGGAAGAAGAGCAAATCATATAATTAAGAAGCTGAGTAAACAGAGTCAACAAAGTGGACATACCTGTTCTGGAATGTGCACATAATTGTCCACAGCCGGGGCAGTTGTGCCACGGTAATCAGGATCCGGAGTTCTCTTCCATTCAGGAGTTTGAGGACAAACAAGATCTTCAGGTTTCTTTTCACGATAAAACATGTACAGGGCGTCAATATAGTCCTGCTTGTAAATTCCTGGGTGACGTGCCAAAGCAAATTTATTTATCGCCTGGAAGATAAGCACAAAATTGCATTACACGTTAATTACTCAATTCATGCATGTATTGAAAACAAACCAATGAATTGTCCAATAAATTTACTCACCTCGGTAACAGATATAGATTCCGTACGCACAAGAAAGTGAACAATCATATAGCCTGTGCGATTATGCCCATGGGTACAATGTACAAGTATATATTTCTTGTCATTTGTCCTTTGGGAGAAAAAATCTTGAACCTAAAATGAATATCTAACAAGTATAAATCATAAAACATCAAGTAAGATATCAAGCACTGTACCACCATTGTTAGGAACACTAACAAGAAGACAATACTTGACTATCAAATTGTGAGCATTAATTCAAAAAAGCAGTAAAAGTAATGCTCGTCAATTCTAACAGTGAATACTATCAACACTGAAAAAAGGAGCTACCTCATCACAGAATTTTTGTACAGATTCATCATCAGGTACAGCATCTCTTCCTTTGCATCTTATCTGCACAAACAAACAGAAAATCTAAAGTCAATTGCAATTAACATTTCATAAACAATAGAATGAAGATATAGTTACCTTGACATGAGAAATTCCTTCTTTTGTCCAATCTGATAGAGGATAATAACGAGTAGTATTTGTCAGATCAATCACTAAACCAAGCTGCAAAAAACATATAGTTAAGGACTAGGAAGCTGGTTGCAACACATTGTATACAACACTACAAAGAAAACATGCGTCCATTCATGGAACACAACGTAAAATCACAACAATGAAAGATACTCCTTGTTTTAAGGATACTCTTAAATTGCTTGAAGTTGTTTTCTTATTCCCCCAACCATTGGTACAGCTGTTCAGGTAACAGATAGAACATTTAAAAGACCCCACAACGTTTCAAATTTTCCTCTTTCCATGATTACTAATCTTTCTCTGTTAGCGCAAAACAAAATATAAATACTACTATCCTCAACTCTTCAAGTTTCTACCTCTTTCTCCTCAAATCCCATACTGTAATCTAAGTTGTCTCGTGTCATATATATGTGAACAATAGCAAGTTCCTTTAGATGTTGTGAAGCTATAAAATGAAAATTGTTTAACATTGCAAAACAAAAAGTTCAATCACACAAAAAAAGATGATGAAAAAGACACATCAGTAGATTCAAACAAATCCATCCTATGACTTATCTATTTATATTGCAACTTTTGCACGTCAATATACTGTTGTCTCCCTTATTATACTTAAACACATACTTATTTCCAAGCTGAATATATTAATCAGAGGAAATTGTTTATTACTGTTCATTTGATGTACTTACTTCCCGACCTAAGACTCTTTGTTGATGAATCGCTTGCTTAGGAGTATATTTTTCACGTGGAATGTTATCATTGAAGGATTCACCGAGTGGAACCTTTGAAGGGATTATGCGTCCTAATTCTTGTCCATGTGCTGGGCAGTCAAACCAACCTGCAATATAAAATCAACTAAAAATAAAAATCTATAAAAAATAAACATAGAGTAACGTCACTACAAGAATGAAGAGCGGTAGCAGTAAAAAAGAATTCAACTTCGTAAAGAAATTGTAGGCTAGTGTAATAAGTGGAAATGGGCATGACCGTTAATTTTGTAAGGGATTGATGGGTTAGGAAGTTAGTTGTGATCAAAAGTTATATCCAAGACCTTGATATCGAAATGGGATGTCCATTAGTAAAATTGTTGAGGAATGTTTTAATTCCTTGACTGAGATCCTGGTGAGATATGTGTGTGTAATTTTGTATGCTAGAGTTTTCTGAGTAAAGGTGAGGAAGAGAGTAAGACTGATATCCAGCTCAATCCTTAACAGAGGTATCATTTAGTGAACACCAATGCGGGATTCTACAGCAATCAAAGATTTGGAGGTTTGTATTGAGGGACTCAAGAAGTTGTTTAAGACTTCGCAACAAGATAACAAGTTGATAGAAGAATCACAACAAATCAATAGGAAGGACATGGATTCAATGAAGGCTTTGCTTCAACAAATGTTGATCAAGATGAATTCCATGGGTGAGTCAAGTTCGACCACTCCACCAAATGAAACAATAGGAGACTTCACTCTAGTACCTAGCGTGCACAAATTCCATTTCGCAATGGCTATGATTATTTTGAATGGCATGCCAAAGTTGAGCAATTCTTTGATCTTGAGATGACCTGGAGGATCAGCGTGGCAAACTTTTGCTTTTGTCGATGGAGGGTAAGGCATTTGTGTGGCAATGACAATACTTTACATATAGCCAAGCCACAAAGAAAGGATGCTTGCAAGATGTGGCAAGTCAATTTCATACAAGTTATTACAATGATCACATTTCGGAATTATCCAAACTGGGACAACAAAGTTCTTTGCTAGATTATCTTGAGCGATTTGATGAACTATTGGCTCAATTTGATGTGACCGGAGAAATGGTTCTTTTTTTTTTCGGGGAGGTTTACACACTTTATTGGAGAAGTCTGTGAGGATTCATAACCCGAAGAATATCCAAGATGCAATAAGATTAGCACGCTCACATGATGATATACTTCAAGAATTGGAAAAGAAAATGTCTAACACCAAAAATCTTACATAGCGGACCACAAGAGCAAAATACAAGAAAGTAGTCCTTATCAAACCAGACACAAAAATCCACTCCTATCACTAATATTCAACGCCATCAGTCAGTTTTGTCTTTGGGATCACGTTTAGTGACAGATTTGAAGGGCTGTAATCTAATTAATGCAAATAAGAAAGACATGAACGACAGAATTGCAAAAGGCCTGTCAATTTTGTGGACAGCAATGAGATAGACATCACATGCAAAAGTGAAAAGTATAGGATAAGCTTTGTGCCATTTTTTGGTTCACAAAGTGAACAGTGATGCTGAACCAGATTCAGGTGAGGTGCATGCAACTTTGGCAATTGGGCAGAAGCTGCTGCACCAAAAGGATGTGCATATATCTCTCCATGCATCGAAGGGCATGATAGGTGGACAGAGATTAGAGTAGGAAGGCACAATCAAAAAATTGGAGGTACCTCTAGACATATTAGACCAAAGGTTGAAAAAAAAAGGCAATCAAGTTGTCACTGAACTACAAGTCAATTGGAATCATACGAGCCCAAAGGACGCTATTTAGCACAAGTTGCTCCAATTGAAAAAGCAATTTCCAAATGTAAAACGGCAGGAAGTAGAGCAGGGAGGAGCAAATGTCCTTGGGGCAAGGCCTTCACAAGATGGGGCCATTTAATAGGTAGAAATAGGCATGACCATTAATTTTGTTAAGGATTGATAGGTTAGGTAGTTTATTGATTAAAAGTTATATATAGGACCTTGATGTATGGAAATTGGATATCCATTAATAAAATTGTTGTGTATTTCATGAGTGAGATCCTGATGAGATCAGTGTGTAATTTTGTGTGCTAGTGTTTTATGAGTAAAGGTGACGAAGAGAGTAAGATTGATATCAAACTCAATCTTTAACACCTGGAGCCAACTATGACAAAAGAACTAATTACAAAACCATTCATGCATAGTCTATTAGTTGCACACAAAAAAATGGCAAATTAGTTAAAGAAACGGGTCTTCTTTGTGCAATAGTGACTTGTAATAGTGAGTTCAAACTACGCAATCAATTTCAATTTTCCAAGAAGAATAATGATTAGTCAAAAGATAAAGTCTGCGTCTATAATAAAGCCCATGAAATATGCCCGTATGTCACAATGCCTACAGCTTATAATTAACACTTTCAAAAAAATAACCTACCCGAATTGCGCAAAAGTAACAGACATTTCACATACACAACCATCTTCCATATAAGCCCACATTTGCTATAACCTTTTTGGAGGAATATAATTGTTCCCTTTTATTCAAAAAAAAAAAATCTCTTTCATGGAGCCATTATGAAGAAAAAAACGAGTATCTAGCTATAATAAGTTGAACCAAACACGATAACTCTAGTTGGCGCAGGGAAAAAATAACCCTCCAAAGCCAAAGGTAACTTATAGCTCATTTATTTATAGCAACTCCATAATTTGTATAGTTAAGTTCCTAAGAGCAAAATAGAAAATATACTAGAATGAGATCGAAGTAGCGGGCAACATCTTCACAAGGTAATAGTCTATAATTGACAACCAAAACCGTCTGAATTGTATATAAGACAAACAAATACAAGAACCTACCATCAGGAACCATGTTCCTATCATAAGGTCTAGAATTCATATTGTAAGGTCCCCGTTCATGCCCTCGATCCATGTATGGGGGCTTTCTTTTCAAACCTCTGCGTGTATCCTCATTATTCTGTTGCATAAAGAACTCACAATAAGAAAAAGAATGGGAGGTATCTGAACAGAAAAACACGACAAAATATAAACAAGTCAACAACACTAATCTAAGAAAATGCAGAACATAAAATTGCAAGTAGTAGAATCAGTTGAACAAGTACAACTAAAGACCAATAGCTACACTTCCACACACACGTATATACCAGAACAACCAAAAGGTCGTTGTGCAGGCAGTTTACACACTGAAATTCATTAGCACAAGACAAAACAGCAAAACGTCACCTTATAAAACTTCCATAGGTACCATAATACTTTAAGACAAACGCTCACAGAGCAAAATTCAGAAAAGCATGATAAAGGTGGATACAGTTATTCACGCGTCACTGAATTTGGAAAACTACTTATATTAAATTGTGAAAACGTGACATTAGATGACGCATTACATCTACCGGTATTAATCCACGAACAAAACAAAAACAAAACAGATAGAAAACACTATGTCTTGTGTTCTCGAAAATGAAGACCGATGTTAAGCAGAAAAAAAAAGTTGAATTGTTCTGGAGCGCCGGTTTTTGGTCCTAGTCACAATCGTGGTGCTGGGTAAACCTAGATTAAGTAGCGAGTAACGAAAGAAAGGGAAGAAGAAAAGAAGTAGAAACAGAAAACATATGCAAAGTGTGAAGATTATGGTTGCGGAAAGGATGAATCGAATCTACCATGTGATAGCTCATGGGAGTAACAGATTGAGAAGAGTAGGAGAGTGAGGTAGGAGAGAATGCGGTTAGGGTTTTTGATGGATGAAGAAATGGAGAATTGATCTTCGAAGGAGAAGAATTTAAAGATCTGCTGTGGTGTGCGCCACCATACATATCCGGGTCTTCGCCCCGTAGAGAACCGACATAACCACCTCTTTTATCTCTCTTTTTTTCTCACTTTATTTATTTATTTATACTCACCTCTCTTGCGTTCTTTTCAAATTTCATCCCACACCCCTGTATTTTCTAAAAAATAATAACTGAAATCATTTACTAAATGATGAAATTATTTAATTTAATAAAAGTTAAAAATAACACGAAAAAAAAAAACTGTATAAAGAGGTGGTTCCTCCATCTGGTTTGCAGAAAAATTAAAACATATAGCTTAATAAGGATGACGTGTGTAAACATTAAAAAGATAGAAGGAAAAAACATCAATATATATGATTATAACTGAAAAAACTTATTCTCTTTTCTATCACATTTTTTTATCATTAATCTTCTATTTATTTTTCAAAAAAAATAAGGAACCAAGAGGAAAATAATATGATTACATGTCAAAAGGTTAATGTAGGTTTTTTTAACAAATTAATGTAATTTATTTTTTTTCAAATTTATTAAAATAGATAATTTTTTAAAAAACTAATGACATGGGTAAGTGGTGAGGTAATACAATTTTATTAAGAAGCAATTGTGTCACAGGTGGCTTTTTATTCAAAATTTTAGGATGGTCGAATTAATTTTTTTATACAAAAATTAGCCTTTTTAATTAAATTTTTTTTTTTCGTTTACTACAGAAAAACTATAAATAAATCATAAAACTATCATTAAATGTCAACAAATATTTAATATAAAATAAACTAAAATAATTAAAGTAATTTTCAAAATCAAGTATAGATGAAATATAAGTATAAACATAATTTTAAATTTCATCTAATAATATATAAATATAATATTAAAAAATATATATAAAAAATAAAATAAAAAAAGTTTGGAAGAGTCGTGGCTTTCTTCAGTCTTAATCAAGGATCTTTCATGTTGTGTTGTTTTATTTAGTAAAGGATTAAATATGTTTTTGGTTCTCTAATATCGAGTGAAATTGAAATTAATCCCTCTTCAAAATTTTAGATCAATTTAGTGTCTTATCATAAATGTGGGAATTTCATCCTTTTAACTGAATTTTTTGTTAAGTTTATTTGACATTTCTAACATATTCATGATAATATTTAAGTTGTTTACATCGTTTGACATATTTTCATTTCGATGTTAAGTGAAATACTTTCATGACATGTGTTTGAAACTTCAAATAAACTTAACAAAATTTGATTAAAATGACTAAATCCATCATATTTAAAAGTTAGGAGACTAAATTGGACCAAAATTTCGGAGAGAGACTAATTTCAATGTTTAGTGAAAGTTAAAGGACGAAAAACATATTTAACCTTTTAAATAAATTTGGAGATGAAAGTGGATGAATTTGGAAGTGATGTTTAAGAAAATATAATAATAAGGTTAAATTATTCTTTTGGTTCCTCTATTTGTCAATAAATTTCAGTTTGGTCATCAAGTTTTTTGTTGTCTCAATTTGGTCATCATTTTCTTAAAAATGATTCAATTTGGTCATCGCCGTTAGTTTGACCAAATGGTGTTAAAGTCAACGCCACGTGTCAATTTATGGTTTTTAAAATTTTTATTTTTATTTTTATTTTTTTTAGGTTTTTTATTTTTTTTACACGTGTCACTTCACAATTGTGTCACGTGTCAAAGTGACTCAATTTGGTCTCTATATTTGTCAAAGTGACTCATTCTGGTCCCTATATTTGTCATTTCTTAAATTGACACTAAATTTACTTTTTTATAAATCTTATGGTAATATTCTTACTAAAATTAACGTTTTTATTAAATATTTCTATAAATATTTTAAATTAACTTTAAATTCTATACAAAAAACATTAGACTTTGGTTTTGTTTTGAACTTTAAATTTAGTTCCTAAACTTATGTGTGACAAGTTATTTGATTTTTTGTAACGCCCCCTTTAATTTAAAGCTCAAAGATTACAGGAAACGTCACACGAAGATAACAATGTAGCGAAGTCTTGGAGTCCTTAACACAACCCCTACAGACCGGGCACACCACGATGCCAAAGGAAAACCAAATAAAAGTCTGACAAAAGAGAAAAAGGGTAGTCAAACATAAAACAATACATGGGCCATAGCCCTAACGAAAAACATGAAGGAAAGAAATATGAAATCCAACCCTGATGGCTAAGCAGCGGAATCGCCATTTCCTTGTTGACCGCGGGAACCTCGCCCATCTGCTCCCATCAATTAAATTGATGATCATCGCAAGAAAGAATAGCCACATACAAGGCAATCATACAACAAACAGGGTAAGCTAGAGCCAAACAACACTTTTATCATACAGTTAAATATACTTTCATCATTCAATATCAGTACAACATCCAAGCATGTTAAGACTCTTCAATCAATACACTATGACTCGACTCGACTCATCCAGATACGTATAACTTGGTCGGATTCAGCGGATGCCCGCACTTGTGGTGGATACCTCTGCTCACCCCCGAGCTATGTGTTACAAGTGTTACGATGAATCAATTTTCCCTCGCCACAAGGTTAGCCCTTAATGAATTTCAGGCCTCTTGCTACTCTCACCACAGGAGTCAGTCCACTCTAGGTGAGACTAACTGACCCCTTAGAGCGTCAGGATACAACCTTACCTTGAATCCTTACCTAGTTATACAGATGGGGCACCACCATGGACACCCACTAACAGGGGCAATGGAATTACGTCCCGACCACTGAAGCGCGACCCTGAAAGTCTCACCTAGAGACTCCAAGGAATTACGCACTGACACAGATCAACCATATTCGCACAGCCAAAGAACATTCACCATGCATAGATATATATCAATCATACCAACCTTTAAAGCCAATGCCTTTCGTGTTTCGGGCCCAACCCATTTGAATCCATTGTAAACCATCCGTGCATAAAGGATTTCCATCTCATCTCATCATCATGCCTCTTTGATACCAACCATGTCATTAAAATCGCATGTTAAACTCATAACAACTCAACATTCACAATTTATGACTTGCACCACTCTTTCATACTCATTCATCTCAAACTTTCAGCACAATACCTAAAATCAAGCAAGCATTTTCCATACAAAACCAAGAAAATAATCACACATCGCGCTGCCTCGCCCAGCACCTTGCTCAGGCCGAAGGGTCTCGCTCAGGCGAGCCCCCTTCGCCTAGGCGAGGGCTCGAAAAAGGAAGCAGGAGCACATGCGGGATCTCGCTTAGGCGAGACCTCTCTCGCCTGGGCGAGATGCTCGCTCGCTCAAAAGGTTGAGCTAGTCGCCTGGGCGACCTTTCGCACAAAATTCTTGGGCGAGCTCCTCGTTCGTCTCGCCTAGGCGAGACTGGCTCGCTTGGGGGAGATTAACAGGTCTCGCCACTGTTCTCATGTAACAGTCACCTGTTCGCACCCAAAAATACAGTACATGGCAGTTCACGCATTCAACACAAACATACAATGTATACAATGTCTAACAAACTCTAATCCAGCCATAAAATAATCAGGACTTAGACTCTAACTTCCCCGTACCTGAAAAAAGCTTAGCGAAGACCCCGACTGCGCGACCACGAGCACGACAACTCTAAGGATGAACTACAAGGCTGTGGTGAGAGTGGAACAGAACCAGACAAGTGGGGTTAACCAAGACTCTTACAACAGATGACGAAAAGGTTACAAAAAGGGAACTAGCATGAACTCGAAGGTCACTTACATGGAGTAACGGAACTTCCTGGCTCAATCGTAACAGCGGAGGCAGAACCCTAGCAGAGGGGTTGACGGCTGCGACTCAAGATTATGTGAAAAGAGTGGAAAGTGGGACTTAGAGCAACGTAGTAAGATTTTATATGCTGGGCCAACCCTTAGGCCCACTTACAAGGGCAACCCCTTTAACTTAGGGCAGGCAGAAAAGAATTAATCTTAATGGGCCTTACATTTTTAATCTTCACTAAGTTTGTGTAATATGATACACTTGGTGCCTTTATATATGATGACAAAATTGTTAATTTTTGAAATTAAGTTTAGGGTTTAACTTTGTTTAATAATAAAACTATAAAAAAAACTTGTTTCTACAAATATTTAATAAAAATATCAATTTTAAGAATATCATCATAAGTTGTATACAAAGATTAAATTGAGTGTCAATCTAAGGAGAGACAATATTCGTTCACTTTTACAAAGATTGAGACTAAATTAAAACTAAAAACACATATAGGGACATTTTGACACGTGACACAACTGTGAAGTCACACGTGTAAAAATTAAAAAAATTTTTAAAAAATTGAAAATTTAAAAAAACAAAAAAGAACCAGAAATTGACACATGGCGTTGACTTTAACACCGTCTGGTCAAAATTAACGGTGAAAACCAAATTGAGTCATTTATAAGAAAACGAAAACCAAATTAAAATAACAAAAATTTGAGAACCAAACTGAAAATTTTCAACAAATAGAATAATTTAAACTAATAATAATATATAAATAGGAACTAAATACCCATAACTAGGGCTGGGCAAAATAAACCAAACTGCACTGCACTACCAAAAACTGCACTGAACTAAAAAACTGTTCGCATGAATTGTACTGCACTGAAAAACAATTCAGATGAACTGAACTAAATTGTTATTCTTAAAAATAAACTGGATTGAACTGCACCGCACTGAATTGCACTGCACTATAATATAAATTGAATTGTTTTATGAACTGCATTAAGTCAGAACTGAACTGCACTATTTTTGAACTGAACTGCACTAATTTTTAACTTAACTATATTATTTTTGAACCGTTTTTTAATCGAATTGCACTGATTTTGAATAAACTTCACTATTTTTTAATTGAATTGTACTATTTTTGAACCGGATTGCATTGATTTTTAACCGAATTACATTATTTTTGAACTTAATTACACTATGTTGAATCGAATTGCACTAATTACATATGATTGTACTACGCAATAATAATCTAAAGTTTATAATTTGAAAGTGCTTAGGAAATAATACTTGAAATATGCATCATACTTCAATACACCAATTAACATTTTTATAATTTTTTTAATTTATATTAAATTTTTCCATAACTTAAAATGTAATTAAAATATTAAAATTAAAATATAAATATCGGTATTAACTTATTTTTTATATTTTAAAATCTTATGTAATATTAATTTTTAGTTTTACAATGTTTATTATGTTGCGTCAAATTTTTTAAAAGGATTTATTTTAGAAAATTTTCAAAACTAATATTTTTTTTAACATTTGTATTCATTAATATTTGTGTGAAAAATATTCTAGAAATTTTATGAAATTCTAAAATATATTTCGTGAAGTAACGAATCAATAACTTTTTATATTTTTTAAGAATTTTTTAAAATAAATTCTCTTTAAAAAAGTTGACGCCACATAATAAATATTTTAAAACTAAAAAAATAATATTACATAAAATTTTAAAATAAAAAATACGTTATTACCGATATTTAAATTTATTATACTAATTTCAATATTTAAGAATATAAATAAAAAATTATAAAAATGTTAGCTGTCACAAAATTTAATTTTTAAAAATAACTTCTGTAAAATCATAATATAAAAATAACATTACATAGTAAAATTCATTCAAAATAAAAATAAGATCTTGAATTAATTTATAATTTTTTTTAATAAATTAATTATAAATTTTTTATATTTTTCTCAAAGAAAGAGTAAAGAAAAAAAATTAAGACAAAATAAAATAAATATTTCAATATGAAAGAAAAATAATAGAACGTAAGACACAAAATACATAAATCAAATTCTTATCTTAATACCAATATTTTATTTGAGGTAGTTTGCTCTTTCAATTTACTATAGTTCAATAGTTAACTTAGTTAACTTAATATAAGTTTAGTTTCTTAAAACTGAACTATTTTATAATACAATTTAATTATTATTATGAATAGTTTAGTATATTTTAGTTTAATATAGTACAATTAGTTATAGTTTAATATAGTTTAATAAATTATGCCCGGTCCTACCCATAACGGTATATAAAAGCTTCATGTAACTATAAGTAGGTCACGTGCAAGAGAAAAAAAAAATTACTCAAAAAAAAAGAAATCGATTGGTTCAATATATTACTTAATTCTCTAATTTTCGTGGGTGCAATTATATTTTTTGAAAGAATGAGAGATGAAAAAAAAATAATTAGGAGAGAAAGAAAGGAAATGAAGCATGATTGCAAGAGGAATTATAGAAGAAATGGATATCTCAAACATTGTTTTTCTTATTCTCTCTCTCCTTCATTTAATAATACTCTATTTTTTAAAAATTTCTCCATCTTCTTTAATTACGCGGGGTACAAACGTGAATTTTAATAAAAATATAGTTTATATGTTAAAAGTATTTATTTATTATTAATTAATATTAGTTATACAAAAGAAAATTGAGGTTTTGTTTTGTTTATTTATAAACTAAAATGTTAATATAACAATTTATATTAAAAAAAACTATTTATTTTACATTTGTGCTATTTACCATTTTGTTTTGAATGAGGATTGTGGGGGCAGTAGTAGTTACAAAAGTTGTTTACATCTTACACTTCTGTTTTTTAGACTCTAAATCTGAAAGAAAAAACACATAGCGCAGCTACCCGCGACTCTTGTGTTTCAAAACCCTCACTCACTCATCGTCTTCTCTTCCATCATGAAGCTCGTCAGGTCTTACCTCTTCGTTCTCATTTTCATGTCTCTCTTTTTTCTTTCCTTTTTTTTTTTCGTTTCAATTTGGTGCTAAAAGGCGTGTAAAACTGGAACAGGTTTCTAATGAAGCTGAACAACGAAACCGTTTCGATTGAGCTTAAGAATGGCACTGTTGTTCACGGCACCATCACAGGTACTCTTCCGCTCTTTTCGATTGGTTTTCCTCTCCACCGCCTGATTTTGTTGCTGCCTTCGTTAAACCCTAGTTTTGCTTCGCTGTTAAACCTGCATGTTAAGATTTAGTCTGAAAGCTTTTGGTCTTGGATATTAGTTGCCAATGGAATTCTGCAGGGATGCTCGCTTGTTTTCTCAATTCCCATACCTAATTTAGATTTTTATTGCACTCTCTAATCGTTGCCCTGAATTTTCATTTTTGTGTGTATTTTGGGAACTAGATTGCATTTTTTTTCTTCTTCTGAGTAGCTTTCAAATGACGAGATTTCGCATGTCTAAACCTTGTGCTCAAAGAATTTCATCAATGTCATTCGGTTATTGTGGAAAAAAAGTGAAGCAGAGGCAGTTTGGTTCTCTGTATGCAAATAAATTGCGCATTGTTTTGAGAGGTTAGATAGCATGTGCGCATTCCACAGTAAGTGTCTGTAATTATGCTTGCGATGCTACAATTTAACACCCAACCAAGCTCTCTCTCTTGTATATAGAAGACCACTTGTCCATGTAATATAATAATGTAAACTACAGAGACTCTTATTTGTTATACTTAGGTTGATCAGTAAAATCTGTTGGATGTTATGTTATTAATAATTTCGTATACGTTATCCAATGGCTGTGTTGCTAATGGAGGTTTATCATAATGGACAATCTCTCATGCCAGGCCAAAAAAAATCATAATCATGTATCACTTACAAAGCATTACTGGCAATGCTGAAACTAAGATCCATTTCTTCACTTATGATCAACATATTTGTTTCAGTTTGAGTTAGATTTCACAGTTGGTATATGGCTTTTTTTTTACTTGTGATTCCTTTGTTAACATTTTCATGTCTTGTCAGAGTGAATGGCTATTTAACCTGTCATTTTTCTGAGTCAATAAGATGGAAACTCTGTCATCAGTCTGATAGGTTGCAACTTACTGCATAGCTAATATGATCTGGAATTTTTAAGTTCGAAATCTCTCTCTACTCCTTGCTTCCAAACTTACTGTATGGCAGACCTTTTTTTGGTTGCATGCTGTGGCTTTTTATGCATTCTTGATTTCTCTTCATGTTAAGCTTTTATCTTTTTACTGTTACACCTGGTGTTATGAATGGAAACTTTTGTTGTCTTTTTCTGTAATGTAATGTCCTCTAAGAAGCTCAAACACTTACAGATGGTAACCATGTCATGTTATATTTTTCTATGTTGGGTAAATGCGGACACATTCAAAACTATTACTTTTATTTTTATAATTTTTATAGTTTTAAAGTTTTTTTTTTTATACTAATATTGTTTGAAATAATACATTAAGTAGATAACTTTTAACATCATACTCCATCTATAGTAACCCATTCTCATTTTTAAACATAAATTCCCTCCTTCAATTTAAAAATCTATATTAGATTTCAAGTAGTTTTTCTTTTGTATTATATCCATGTTGTGTCCTATAATTTTTAAAAGTGGGTAAATCTGTGTCCGTATTCCACCTCTATTATATTTCTGTCCCGTATTGTATCCATGATTTCCAGCCTGAAGTATCTGATGTAAAAGAACTAATTAATTACTTTTTTATGTTTAAACTCGGAAATTGAAACAGTGGGAAGATATTTATTGCTTATGACATTTTTGTAAGAAGCATCGTGAACTATGGACTCTGGATACCTCACTTTTGAGGCAAATCTATTTAAACTTTATTTATATTGTACCATAACAGTAATTAACCTTGTAGCCTCTGTAGTAAGTTTGCATAATGCTGTAATTTAGATTAGTTATATTGTATCTGCATCTTCCTGAGGCTTGTCCTTTACTCTTGTTTGATGGTATGATACGCAACTCCTTTATTGCCTTACCTATACCAAATTTAGCTGACATATACCATTCTCCTCGTTCTTTCAATTTAATTTAGTCCCCCTGCAGTTTGTTCTGTGAAATTTTCTTTTGAACAAGCTTCTTCTGGATTTAGTTTGGCTTAGTCACACGCATAAGCATAGAAAACTATATAAATTATATCACGTTTTTTGTCTTTAGTTGCCAACGCAATAAGTCAAGACCACCTTTTACACCTGTTTTTATGATGAAACGAAATCAGGCATGTTTCACGAGGATAGTGAATCCTTATATTATAATAGGGCAATGCATTACTACATATGCCTAAACGCAATCAAATTAAGCATCAAGGAATTTCGTTCTGTTTACTTTTAACTAATGAGTACCTATCAGCTCATTTCTAATTGTGAGTTTACCGTTTGGTGCCCTTAATTCTTATTTGGGATGGCATGAGAAGTATTTTGTAGCTTTAGTTGTGCTTACCCATGGATTTGTTAATATATTACAGGTGTTGATATCAGTATGAATACACATTTAAAAACAGTTAAACTAACTCTGAAAGGGAAAAACCCAGTTACTTTGGATCATCTGAGTGTGAGAGGCAACAACATTCGTTATTATATCCTTCCTGATAGCTTGAATCTTGAGACATTACTGGTTGAAGAGGCTCCTAGGATCAAGCCTAAGAAGCCAACTGCTGGTACTGTATCTTATTTGACTGACACTAGAAGTGGATTGTTTTTTTCAGAGGCCCATAATGTTCCGGTTGACTGTTATCTTTGGCTTTCTGGTTTTCAATGTTCTGATTTTATATGCAGGGAAGCCTTTGGGACGTGGTCGGGGACGAGGGCGTGGACGTGGCCGTGGTCGTGGCCGTTAAATTGCAAATTACAGAATTTGTGGCCTTTGGTTGTACCTTTATTGTAGGAAAATTTTCTAATGAGTTTTAAAGACGTTGTAGAAGTGCTGTTGACCTGTTAAGTTAGTCAATGCAGACTTTGTTCACGTTGCCATTTTCTTGCATCAATGCTTTGAAGTTCCCTTGTATAATTCTCCCTGTTGGATCATTGTCATATTTCAATTGAGAATTTACTGCCTACATGTGTAGTTTTATGGGGCAAGGTGAACTAATAGGAATTACCGCTGATAGCCCTTGTTCGTAGAGGTGATTTTATGTCAATGGAAGACTTTATACGTAGTATATTAAACTTGAGTCATTTAAGAGGGAGAGAGAAATCTATTATGTTACTCTGAGATTTGATTTTACGGATAATCTTTTACAATTAATACAATATCTCCAAAAGATTTTGAGCGTGTGTTTGGATTCTCAGCGGTCCACGTTTTATCAAATTGTCATGTCAAAACGCACCAAGACAACTAATAGTACTTATTTGATCCATATTAAAAAGCTAAACAAGATTAATTCTATGTATTACTTATATGGATTATTATCCAATGAATCTAAAATAGTTTAATTCTTAAATTACATTGTGAAGATTTTGTTAACTAGAGTTAATTTGAGATGTGACTTTCTTAGTATTATGAAAATAAACCTTGTTATCATGTATGACAGTTTATGGATGAAATAGCATTATTGTTTTTTAATTGCGTGTCACATTTATGAGACGTATCAAAAAGTCTTTGTGAATATAATTAGAACCTACTAGTAGAGTAAAGAGGGTTAGTGGAAACACCTACAGGCTGCGGAGAGTATATTGCGTGATCTTAGCTTTCTTTAAAAAGGAGGCGGATAGAAAATAAAACATTAAAAAAGGAAAATAATAAGGAGATGTTATGGTAAATTATAGTCTTAATTAAGTTTTAATTATTTGTAATATAAATATTTTTAATTGAGTTTTTATTAAACTTTTTTTTGTTATGACTTTTTTTTAATTGAATTAAGTGATTGTAAATAAACGAAGTGTTATGATTAATATAAAATGGTACTGTAATTAATATAAAATAATAAATAATTATCATTGTTTTTTTATATGATATTATATCTAATATAAAATTATAAATTATTTTAATATTTTTATTAAAGATATGTTGATTTTCAAAAGGATTATTGTCGTTGACTAAAGTATGATGATGATATCTTAGTTATAAAAATGATGTGAATGCTATAAAAAAACATGACAACTTTGACACTCAAAATATCTCCTTTTTTCTTAATACTCAGATAGAATATACAATCTGATAAAATAAAATAACAATTACGTTATTCACTTTTATTCACTTAATAGAAAAATTAAATATTAAGATTCAATTAAAAAATATAATAAAAATTTAATTAAAATTATTGAAATGTATGAAAACTTAAAAGGTTAATTAAGCCTAAAACATAAAAACTCAATCATTATTGGAAAAGTTGTCTTTAGTTGAGCTCAATAATAATTTACAAAAGTTAATAGCATTTGTAAATTGTATTTTTTTTTTAATTTCCTTAACGGTTATTACAAACTAAAACTTTTAATTCCATATTTTATTTATTGATTCTCACTTGTTTTCATAATTTCTTTATAAATTTAACCAATAATTAAATTTCTTTATATATATATATATATATAATTACTCTATCATTACAATAATAAAAATATGATAATAATATTTTAATCTATATTTAATTTATTATTTTGATTATCTTTTAATTATTTATTTTAATCTTTTTTTAATGATACGATGTAATGATTTAAGAATGATTGAATATATGAGTTAAAAATAGATCATTAACGAAAAAATAATAATATTTTAATCCATTTTTTTTATCAATTTTTAACTCATCACTTAAATTATCTTTCAATTATTTATTTTAATTTTTTTAGGATAATGATACCATAATTTTAATTTTTTTGACTTGTATACCTTGTTTTGTGATTTAGTGTGAATTATGGATTAATATAAAAAATTAAAATATAATTTTTTTTAATGATGTGATATAATAATTTAAAGATAATTGAAATAATAGATTAAAATTGAATTAAAAAAAATGGCTCGATATATTTCTATCCATGTAAAAATATCATTATCTTGAAAATTTATCAGAATAAATGGGTAGAAAATGGTTGTTAGGTGTGAAAGAAAGATAGAAAGGGGAAGTGGCAGAAGAAGTTGTCTGTAGTGCAGAAGAAGCTAAGGTTTTGAAAATTGTGGTGGTGAGTAAACAGTGTGAGCACGCAATCTTGCAATAACAATCGAGAGGAGAGAGAGGTTAGAGAAATATTATCAGAATCAGCAACAGTATCAGGATGGGGAAGGCCAAAGAAGCGGTGGTGGTGGCTGGAGCCCTAGCATTTGCGTGGCTCGCGATTGAGCTCGCTCTCAAACCCTTCCTCTCCAAGGCACGTGACTCCGTCGACAAGTCCGACCCCGCTCGTGACCCCGACGACGTTCCTGCCGCCGATGTTCCTAAGCCCGCCGACGACGACCTGCCGGACGTCTCTGCTTCTCAGACCGCCTCCGACGTCGCCCCCGACGCCTGAACTTTTCCCATTCATGTATTTTCAATTTCGTCACATCTCAAAATTCTCCAAATCGAATAACGTCCTTGTTTTCTGTTCAATTTGTATATTGTGTTCTGTCTTGTTGTAGGATCCAAAAACTATCAGGTTCGTATTTCCCGTTTTAGCTTCTCTAATAATCATGCTGTGCCTGCCTCTCTACTACCTGTAGCTATTTTAAGAACACTAGGATATAGTGCCGCACTCAACGACTTAAAGTTTAGGAGAGAAGGGATGATAGATACTGTTTGATGAAATGCTTGAACAAACAAATTTGTTAGTAATAGCAGAGGAAAATTAGAAGAAAAATAAAATACATTTGTGAAGTGAAGATGCTTTGTTTATTTATTTTTATTTATGTCTACTCTTTTAAAAATGCTTGTAGAATTTGTCCAAGCATGGTGAGGCACAATTATTAGTGGTGTTCTTTTTAGTTGTTTTCAAGGACATATATGCTAGGTTTATATGGGTCTTGCATAAATTCTCAATTTATCATCCCCTGCGATCTGTGACTTGAGAGCTCGCAACAGTTATGTTTAGTTCAGAGAGATTTGTGAGCTCCTGGGATTGGAATAGATGCACATATCACTTCTTTCTAACTAGTTTAGGTGAATTGAATCTGAAGTATTCACTAGGGAGAAATTGTCTTCCAAACTCCGAGCATATACAGAAGTATTTATAGATTATCTATCTATAAGATCTTCACACTAACCATGAAAATTCAAACTCAAGTCCCCCTTGTCTATATTGCTAGTTAAATATTGTTAATAGTCTATTGACAATTTTTGTATTATAAACCAATTCTCTGCCTGGTTACACCTGCGATGTTTTGTAGAGTACTTACTATATTCATACGATGAAAATTACAAGACCTTATGAGACTGGGTTGGTAAGATTCAATAATCTCAATTTTCTGAAGGCTAGACCACCTTGTTCTCGAAGTGAGCAAACATTGTCGGGTATATGTTAAAGATGTTTTTTTTTTTTCATCATTGGCAGAACCCCAAATTAAACCTCTGTACAAATTTTCAATAATCGGTGGTACTCAGCAAACATATAGTGGGGTCACACTATAATTTATATTGGGATTTTAGAAACTACAAAAATAAATTCAGTTAATTGCACTTTTAGTTCTTATATTTTATTTCATGATTTTTTCCTCTTAGATACAGTATACTAGAGTTCTAAAATGTTGCCTTAAACTAATTTCACTCTATTCAGAAGTGAGTAAATTTTGATTAATCTGTCAATAATCAAAGTTGAGCTGTGCTTGAAGAATTTGACTTTTACCCGTAGTATATTTACCACTTCTATCTAGTTTCTGGGTTAGAGAAGCTTCTTTTTGAACACTTCTAGAAAAAAGATATCATAACATAGTTTACATAAGTTTTACAATGTAACTTTTTTCTTTAGAACTTAGAATCTGATTTTTATTTATCCTTAATTTAATTTTAATTTATTTTCTTCATGATAAAATTTTAAAATTATGACTAAGGTGGTTTGGAGGAAAAGGGTAACCTCTTTTAATTATAGGGTGTTAGATGAATGGGTGGTGCATGTAGACAGCAACATTCGTGTCAGATTGTGTCACCTCTCATTTGTCTTATTATCTCAATATAGCATTTGTCTTTCACAGCTGCAACCTAATAAAGGGAAGTAACACGTGACAAGAAGGAACAATAGAGAATGTGACCTAATAAAGGGGGAAACATGACATCAGAAAGAAAAAGAGATAATATGAACGAAAAAATTGACAAAAGAGGTCGAGGATATCTAATTTTTTGTTTGTTTAACTCTCATATTCATGAACAAAACTCTTATTAAATTGGAATATAAATCTTTTAATATTATATGTAAATTTTCTCTTTCTCTATTGTTTTTCATTGGATACAAGAAAAATGAAATTTTAAGAAGTGTTAATAATAACAACTGTCACTTTTTTATATACTTTATTTTACAAATGAGTTTTCTAAAATTATCATATTACGAATGAGATTTATAAATTACAAATCGTTTAACCTGTTTGGTTTAATGGCTCCAAGTAAATTTCTCTAACAATGAAAATAAAAATGTTAACGAATACCTTTATTTTTGAAACAATAGATTAGGATTGATACATTTTTGCAGTGGCTCCCAATACATTTTCACATTAATTTTATTTAAAAAATGTTTATTCATTTTTTAACTAACACCAGAAAAATCATTAGTGTTATGCAAATATTTTAAAAGAATATTAACAATTGTGTTCATATTTTTTATTTGAGATATTACATGGTCATAAAAATTATAATGTTTTTAATGAAAGTTTTATCATGAGTTTTTTTTTTTTTATAAAAAAAATATTTTAATATAAATTTTACAGATTTAAGTATCGGAGATGTGGTTGGCAAAACTTGGGAAAGAGAATATATATTTTCTTTATAGTAAGACAAGTATCTATCCTTGTTTGGTTGATGGACCCAAACCACGTGACCAAACAAGCCTAAAATATGGGTGTCTTCGTGTAATTATACAAGTACGTGAACAAATTTTGGTAACAGGACTTAGTTATGCATTTAATTTAAATATTATTACATATTCATGCAAATTATTTCATCGTCTTTAATATTTTCATCTTATTAAAACAATGCTCCTCTGTATAGAAAAAGAGAAAATAAGAGGCAATGGATTGTTTGGAAATAGTAGAGTAAAATACAATATTATTTTATAAATTAAATTAATCTGTTCACATATTAAAATATTAATTTAAATAATTTATGTAAATAAAATAAATTGTTAGTTTTAGTTTGTAAAACATATTTTATCTTCTTTATGGAAAAAAAGAAAGTTGTTACATCACAACATACATATAATAGGATATATGATAATATAAAAAAAAGGAAGAAGAGGAAAAATTTGTTGTTTAAATTAGAAGAGATATTTAAAGTTTTGATGTTTGAATTAAAATTATTGTAGGATAATATATTTATTTATTTATTTATGATGCATTAGGTGGCAAAGTTTGTGTGGTGATGTGATGAGGCAGTTCAATGCTGGTGACGCATAGTAAATTGGTACCCCACCCTCTCTCTCACCTCTTTCTCTGCACAACCCATGCTTTCAGAATTTTCACAAACCCAAATTAAAATCTTCACAGTCTCTCTCCCTCTCTGTTTTCACCTATCTATCTCTCATTTCCTTCAAATCTTTATTTCCACCTCCTCTTTCTTGTTTCATGTCGTTCTTCTCTCTTGTTTGAGGTCACAACTCCCTTTTCCTTCTCTCTGTACTCAATTTTTTTCTGTGTTTATTTTTTTCTCTTTTACTTTTGGGTTTTTATTTGTTATACATTCTATCGATGTTTCGGCTAAAGGGTATTCTTATGCTTTAATTATGTGAACCGCGCTGCTAGTTATTTGTGTCAATTAGCATGGTGTGTGTTGAGGCTTAATGTTTTTTTGTCATTGGTAACTAATGAAGTCTACATAATAGGATCTCTTACATCTTCCTCGAAATTAGTGATACCATATCTGATTACTATGAATTGAAAGCCGTCTATTATTGGAGCTCCGTGACAGTCTTAGGATATTTAAATCATGTTATTGTTATTTGAGCTTACTCTTGTTTTGTGCTATGATTCATGTGTGATTTCTTTGTAAGTTCTTGATGAAGCAACTTGTGTAGAGAGACTTTCTAAGTTGCTTACCTGGAGGTTCTGTAGTGGATTAGTCATTATTACACTACTGGATTGGTCTGCATTATGCAGTTACAAGAAATGTTTTGCTCAAACTGAAAGGGCATGTGGTGCCAAGGATGTTTATTGAGACTTTATTGTTGGCTTGCTAGCTGCTGGTCTAGTATTGGGTTCCATTTAATTTGACAAGAATATTGGGATTGGGAGAATCACACACCACTGTAACCTCACACCAAAATTCACTTCCAATATGGAACTCAAGCCTCTATCCTGCAATTGTATCCTAACAACCCACCATGATCCACAGCCACAGTGCTCACGCAGGTCACCTTTTCCTTGTCACTTTAACTAATCCTTTGCAAGCATTGCAATGCTAAGGTTTGCAACTAAGACATGGTGTTCACTACTAATTGATAAGAACCTTTGGAGAATGACACCATTAGAGTTAGCTGTTAGAGATCTGATGGAACTCATTTCTCATTTCCTGCGATTGTATCCCAACATCCCACCAATCTCTATGTGCCGTTGCCAATGCCCATTGGTTCTGCACTAGCCCTTTGAATAGTTTCCAATGAAAATGCTCAGGTCACCCACCCTGCTCGTTTGTGGCTGCCAGACATGGTGAAAATTTTGATGCCTATTAGTAGAAAGTGATGGAAGAAATACAGCACAAAAGTTAGTTTTAGACCCTTCACTAAAATCCCATATTCCAATGTGGGACTCAAGTCCAATAGCATGCTTCCAGTTAGATTCCAATGTGATAGTTTGATTGTTTCCTGTATGTATGGGATGAAGTTCTAGAAGAGGTCCATTTATTTATTTGTCTATAATAGGCACTTTTGACTGTAACCTCCACATGTATTATTTGTAATTGCAATATATGTCACTACTTGCTAACATTTACCTGGTTTCAGCATAGGATTGGAACTGAATTTCAACCTTCAATTCTGTAAATGATCCTTTTAAACTATGTATTAATATTTATTATAACTTAAGAAAGTTCTGTAGATTCAACATTTTGCTTTAGGAAATTGTTGAAATCCGAATTAGTGTATTAATTATTCCATTTGATCATCATCCTATGGCCCATTTCCCTTGCCAGACATTTCTTTTTGAGTAGTGATTTACTATATAGGTATTAGGTCTTAGAAATTACCTAGTTGACATCTACCGTAGGTTGTTTTTATTCCAGGGCTTTCAATGTGTTAAGCTTGTTCTGGAATACCATCTAACTGTTTAGTGTTTTTTTGTTCAAATGAGGTTTCCTTCCACCGATTGGGATAGTCTTAAAATATAGGAAAGAAATAGTACCATTTGAGATTGAATTCTAATAGTGTCTTGGACTCTGAATTTTATTGAAAACTGATCACACAAACAGACTCAAGTCCTAGAGAGCACTATGAGACACTACACATTTTGGTGTTGACCAAATTAGCCAAACATTATATTCATCACTACTACTATTTTCTGAAAAAAAAAATTGCTTTCTTGTACTAAAAAAGAATGCAGATTTCTTCATTTGTTTTTTTATTTGAGTTATGTTTGCTTGGCAGTCAAAGGTTTCTCACCATGTCAGTGGCACCAGTTGAGGGTATTCCCGCATTAAGCAGTGATCTCTTCTACGATATATTTCGTCGACTTGATGGTGCAACATTGGCCAGTGCAGCATGTACTTGTGCAACGTTGTGTTCCATCTCTAAAGAAGAGAGTTTATGGGAGAACGTTTGTTCATCTATGTGGCCTTCAACCAATAGAGAGGATGTAAAAAGTTTGATATCTTCTATTGGTGGATTCCGAAAATTTTATGCAGACTGTTTCCCGATTGTTGTAAACAAGGAGGTTGTAGAGTATCAACCGAACAACTATCACGAGTACCCGGACAATTGGACCGAAGCTGAGTATTACGGAGACATGAATGAATCAGAAAACATCTGTCCATCAGATTTTGTTTCTATAATAGATATTAGGTTCAAGGGGAAACCGGTCTGCTCCAAAGTTCTTTGGGGAATCCCAAATGCAAACAGCTATGATGGTTGGTTCTATAACTGCCCTTTCCGGATTGATTTTCTCACTTATGCAGATAGAGATGATAACAATGATGGATCTGTTCACCTTTCTGTATCTGATGGTCTGCCACATATTTCATCCATGGAGAGGGAAAGGAAAGATGGGAAACTGTGGCGGGAACTCTGCGAAGGACTCCAGCTTAGTTGGATTATAGTAAACAAGAAAATGAAACAAGCTGCAAATCTTGCTAGCTGGAGCCCTCTTGGTGGACAACGACACTGGCCAACAGATAGGGATTTTGTTATCCGCTTTGGATCAGTTCTGCCTGCCAAGGACATTCTTCCTTGTCAAGTAGTGGAGTGTATCCTCATTATGAAGTTTAGAGTGGTTCACACCGAAGAAGAAGGGGTCCAAACAACCCTTAAATTAACAGAGCTGAGCATGCAGTTGGAAGACATGGAAGGTGCTCATGTTAATGGAAGAAATAGTTTGCATATCCTTAAGGATGCACTTAGCAGCCGAAGGAGCAAAAACTATGGTGAAGTACTTGAGTCTTGCCACATGTATTCAAAAGTACAGAATGAGTTGAAAGAGGAGAAGATGAGAAACGAAAGTAGGTTGGATAGACTTTGTATTCTGAGTGGCATTGCAGCGTTTATGACGTTCTGGTACTGCGTTTTGTAAAATGGTTGCGTATAGTCATTTGATGGAATAAGCTAATGTAGCTCTAACAAATGTTGGACCTTGGCACTACCATGTAAGATATGATTTTGTTTACCCATAATAAAGAGATCAATTAATAGCAGCACCCCTGGTTTTATTGTTATAATTCTCCCTGAATGATGATCATTTCTACGAATTCAGTACAAGGTATAACAGAAATGCTTCTGTTAATTCCACTCTGCCTGCAAAGTAGGAATTTTTGTGGAGATATCTTATATTAAGACATGCTAGAACCATTACAAGAGCTCAAAAGTATACTTGAAAGATTCATTTTATTAAATTTATTTAATCTTCTACTAATTTTTTGTTTCACTGAAATTATTATTTCTGAATTTGTTTTCCTGCTAAGAGATTCCTTCCTTACTTTTAAGAATGCCTCTAATTGAGTTACAATTGTTATTGGGGAAGGTTGTTTTAGTTGAATATCAGAAAGATAAAGTTCTTTTAAGAAATGATAAAAAAGATATATTTATGTGGTTTAAAGTAAACATACCTTCCATTAATTACCTTTTACTCAAAAAAAGTACTGCAGGGGCAGCATGTCTTGTATTACAGAACTATTGGATTAATGATTTATTTTGGTTTTTTAATAAAAGTGTAAAGAAGTTGGTAGGATCTATCATGTAGTCTCGAGACAAAGAAGGAATAGACAAAGGTACCTGATACCATGCCAAATTAGGAGTATCTCAAAGAATATTGTTATATTCTGTTTTCTATTTGCACATGTTTTATACAAATACAATTTAATTTCATTGTCAGAAGCTTAATTAGTTAATATATATCGGCATTCTAGAAAATGAATCTCATGTTTTTTTATTATCATATATAATAAAAACATGTTTTTTTTATATGATTTACATGAATCTCAGTCACTAGGGATGGACAAAATTAATCAAATTGAATTGAATTATCAAATAATGGTACCATATTATACTTAAAATACTGAACTATTTACAACAAAAACTGAACTGAATCAAATTTATAGTTCAATTTTAAAAAACTAAACCTCTAAAGTTGCAATTAAGTTAACTCTTTGTTAACTTAAAACTACTTCGTTGATGAAGCGTATAGTAGCACATAGACATATATTGAGTATGATGAAAATATATATTTTGTAAAGTTTTACATCTTTTAGGATAAGATAGAGACTGAGTATTAACGACTCTATAATGCACTCTAGGTTCAGTTTTAGTTGTTCCAAGTCTAAGACATTTTGAATTAATATTTGACTTTTCTTATACTCTTGTAGTAGAATGTTGTGAGGTGTAGTTAAATTCTTGTTCTTTGTGTACTTGGAGTCAAAGGGTTAAAAGTGTTTTTTATGTATTGTACAAATGTTCAAATAGTGTTATTCTTGGTCATAGTTTTTTCTCCATATTTGGAGTTTCCATGTTGTAATGTTTGTGTATCTTTGTGTTTGCTTTTACTTCTCAATTAGTAGGATGATTTTTAAAATTAAAGACAATGTGCTTTTACCAACAACATGAAACAATGACGCACGCTCCACTCGTTCAAACTTCAAGCGAATTTGACTCAATCGGACTCGATTGAAATTTGGTCGAATTCAACCGAGTCAATCCTGACCGAAATTCAACCGAATTCGGCTTAGTTGTCCCTGGATGAGTTCGACCAATAGCCGATTTGGTCATGATTGAAATTTAGTCAAATTTGCCCAAATCGACTCAGGCTGAAATTTGGTTTAATTCAATCGAGTCGAACCGACTAAATTTGATGGAGTCGGTCCTAACTCATGCTAAAAGTCAAGATGAACCGAATTCAATATAATTTAGTACAATATAGTGTGGTAAAACAAAAACTAGTTCACCTGAACTAATTTTATGTTCAGACAAACTACCTTTTAGTCTACTGCAGTATAGTTCATTCTTTCACCCTTATCCGTCACCATTTGAATGTGTTCTCCTCACATTCAGAAAACAATGCACCTCTCCGACTTTCTTTCACCTTATCTATCACCATTATTGCTTTAGTATTCCAATTTTTGGTATTTTGAAATTAATGGTAGCATTTTCTTTATCTCTCTATATTCAAATTACCTTTTCATTTTAACACTCTTCTTCTCCGAAACAATCAGTTTATAATTAAATCATTCTTCTCATAGCTTATTTAAGCATAATATTTTATTATTAAAAAGAAGTTGTCATATATTTCTTTAGAAAAATATATTGGTCAAAATATATTTTTTTCTTCTCATTTGTCATTCCTTGCTATTTATGTATAGAATTTTAAGGTCTAGCTTTCATATATCTGTTTAAGCATTACCAATGGAAAAAATTGGTGATTTCTCCAACGGGAATTGGAGCAAATAATTTTCAATATGGTCTTCACTTCTTTAGTTTTCTGTTGAATTGTGAGCAGTTGCGTTATTCGTGTCTTGTTTAATTGGGATATGGGCAGGGAGAGTAGTTTATGATAAGTTCTGAAATATTAACTTCCATATTATTCGGATTGGGTTATATGTTTGGTGGTTGGAAAAGAAATAAATGCTACATGACCAAGAAAATGCGTGGTATCAAAATTAATTAAAATATGAGAATTAATCACCAATTTGGAACTGGATTGAGTCGAAAAAGATATAATTATTTTAAATGTTTAACTTATTTAATCTTTATAATTATGTCTAATTATGTCCATGGATCTTTATTTTTTTTATATGTTACTCCATTTTCTCTTTTCCAAGTTAATATGGGATTTTAATTACGTTCTTTGTGGGGACCGAACTATGAGTTCTACTATACCGAAGAAGACAATAGAGGATAAGAAAAACACAATATTGTTCATGAAATAGAAAGTGACGTGAGGTGGAGTTCTAGGATATATTTCACACAATATTTTTTAGGAAAGGATTATTTTGACACTCTCGAAAAAAATTACTCCCATTTTACAACTCATTTTAATAATATAATAATATATATTAAGATTTTAAACTAAAAAATAAAACTAAATACAATGAAATATTATTGTTTAGGGTTGTGAAGTGAATGTTTTCTATTTGATGAGTGTCAACGTAATACCACCCTATTTTTTTTATGAAAAACTGAAAATTGGGCAAATCATGGGCCAACTTTGTTATGGATGTTGGGGTCTACTATATTTGTATCATTGGCTTCAGAAAACTTTGTGAATTGTACCCTTTTGGTTTGGTTTGGTTTAAAAAGTTATTTTAGTATTTTCGTCATTTTCTATTTAAATTTTGTCTTTTACTAATCGTGAAGTGATGCATTTTCCTTCGATAATATTTGTCTTCTCCAAAATTATTATTTAATAAAATAAATATAAAAAATATATTATTGTTAAGAAATGATATAAAAAAATATCATATCGCTGCAAATAAAATCTGTAACGAGTAAGAAATAAATATTATGAATGGATACCTGTTGGTATCTGATACGTATTTCTTATATCTGTATGTTAACAGAACAGATATGGAGAAATCATAGTATCTGTATCCGTGAATACCCGTACTCGCTAATAAACTTGTTATGTTTTTCAAAATTAGAAATGAATAATATGAAACTTTGTACAATGTATAAAATTTGGATATTGATAAAATTAGTTATTTCTTTCATATTTTAGTAAAAAATAAATAATAATATCAATTTCAGTGAATTTGATTTGTTTATTTTTCGGAATCAAATCATACTTGTTGATCCTAATATTATGTTTGAAGATGATTTAATATTTACTTTTATAATTTTATTTAAATTTTGTTTCAAACTTTATGATAGTAGTGATGTATTATATTTATTTAAATTTATAGTTAAAATATTTTGTTAAAAAAAATACATTCAGTGACTTTAATGCGGAAAAAAACATGTGACTTTGCGTTTTAAAAAAATGATCATTGAATTACTTTTTAAATATCTTTTTTAACATTGAATAAAACATATTGTGATAACACTAAAATCATAATCATGTGACTCACTAAACCCCTCTTGATTGAGAACAAAGCCTGAATGGTCACCATTTAATACATTCAGGAAACTTTCATATAATAAAATGTTAACTTTTTAATTCTTTTTCTGCAAGCATCTTTTAATAGGATGTCACGCAATTGAAATATAATGTATAAAAGTCAATAATAAAATGTATTTATTCTTATTTTATAAATTTCCGTATTAATTCTGTGTAGTAACCCTAAAAAGCAAATTCGATGGTGAAATTTGTCCTTTTACTAATTTAACTCGTTTCTATACACTCTCTTCCCTTTCTTATTTCACAATGATCTGCCATACACAACTTATGAGATTGAAATTGGTATTATGAGTATGTTATCAACTTTAAATTTGAATTAAAGTATAGTTTATTTTAAAATATATTGCTTAACGTAATTTTAAATTAAAATATTAATTATATGAAATACATGAAGTTAAAATAAATTAAACTTCTCTCCCAAATTAAAATTAAAATCAACTTATAGAATTTTACTTTTCAGAATTGTTTTTCATCTATCTTCTGCAGAAGTTGAAGTGACAAATAGGGTTTCAATTTATGAGATAAACTTAATTTACTTTTTTCTAACTTTCATCTTATAATTTCCTTATAGTTCCATATAAAATTTTAATTTTGTTTTGTTTTATTTTATTTTAGTAATACGTTTCTGACACATATTTATTTTAGAGAATATTTTTCTAGTCATACGTAACAAACCTCAATTAAATGAAAAGTGTCTTAAAGTGAATTAATCAAATATGATAAAGTTATATATATATATATATTTAAATATGTTTTTGTTACCGAAGTAAAATTTAATTATTTTTTAATCATTTTTTAAAATTTTTTAATTACTTAAAGTGAATTAAAATTTTTAATTAATTTTGTCCTTTATTTTTTAAGATTGTATAAATTTAATTATTTTAACTAAATTTTATTAAGTTTATATAATGTTTGAAGCGCATTTCATAATAGTATTTGAATTATTTACACCGTTTGATACATTTTCGTTTCAATGTTAACTTAAATATTATAATAAAATACATTTAAAATAGCAAATAAACTTAACAAACTTTGATAAAAATGATTAAATTCAATCATTTATAAAAATGAAAGACTAAATTAATATAAAGTTTTGAAAAAACTAATTCTAAAATTTATTAAAACCAAAAACATATTTAACGTTATTTAACGTTATTTAACATATATATATATATATATATATATATATATATATATATATTTTCTTACATTCGGAGAGAGGAGAAAGAATAATTTCATTTAGGGCAACCTTTTTAAGGTTCGCGCATCCCTTAGTAATCATTACATTCGGTGGATTTTTAACTTTTAAAATATCCGTTTCTATTATTTATTTTTATTTCTTGAAATTTGTGCGTTTTTCAAACTTAGCAGCAAATTTTGGCTGTATTAATTATAAAAAGTAATTAAAAGAAAGGAAAAAAATAACACATGTGGAGAATCGACACACAAGTTTGACGTGTCGGTAATAGAAGGAAAAGCGTGTGTTACCTACAAAACAATTTCCTCAACCTTCAAAATCTCTAATTTACTTCATAATCGCAATATTAGAATTAGTGTTTAAGTTCGACGAATTATTTTTTCTTACTTGGTATTAGAACCTACTTTTTTTCAGTAACAATTTTTTTTTTCATGATTTTAAGTCAAAAAATTTAAGTATATAAATTATGTAAATTTTATCTTATTCTCTAAAGTTATTTTTTAATAAATATCAAATTAACCGGTCTGAAGAATAAATGAAAAACTTGACTGGAAAACTACGGGTTCTTCTTTGATTTTTTATATTTTTTTCTCTCATCTCTGTTGTCTTCTTATTCCTATTTATATCTTCCCATGTTAGTTTTTTTTTTTTTTTTTTTTTAAAATATAATTTAATATAATTTTTTTTCTCTTTTAACAAAGAATTTATTGAAAAAACACTTTATAAGTGGAAACATCGTGCGTGTTGATGATGAAAGATATGAATTGGTCTTATGATTTTTTATTTACAAAAAATCTCAACTTCATGTTTATGTTATATATGGATGGAAAGTGGCAGCCATAAAATAGTCCCGAAAGGTCCAAAGTCAATGAATTTATTTAGATATAATAAATTAAAAGACTTTCAGAGTTTCTTTGTTTATTTTTTTATTTTTTAATTCAAAATTTTAAAATATTTGTAACCAGCTGTCAAAAAATTCCAAATCAATTTCCACATCAACATTAAACATGTACCACGATTTTTGTATTTTTTTTAAATAACATTAATCTAAATTATAGCAACAATAAAACCCTTAATAATGGCATGAAATTAAGTATTCACATATCATAATCTTAAAATTTCTCAATCATTTGGATTGAAGATTTTGGATGTAACATTAATGATATATTTAAAAACTAAAACTACACCATTGTAATGTCTAAGAGACACAATTGAAACTTAAAAATATAAAATACGACGTTGTAATATCTAAGCATCTAAACTCACACAATTACAAAGAAAGAAAAATTTGCAATTAAGGAATGTTGTTAGGTTTTTGAGAAAGTCATATCCTATAATATAAAACGGGTTTTTATATTGATTTCATATGCATCATATAAAAAAAGTTATTATAATAAATAAAACATACTTACACTTTAAAATTCAACTAAAATAATTTCAAAGGAACTAAAACATTGTATTCCCACTGGCGGTTTAAATTGCATATTTTGTAATGATTCTCTTACAATTTACATTTTAGAAATATCTTATAATTTATTTTCTAAATTTTGTACTCGTTGTGACTAAAATAATTAAATAATTCCTATATTTTGAAATATTTATAGAATATAAATTACAAATTTAAGCAACTTATAAATATTAATTCATATAGGAAAAGTTAGATTGAATTGTATAATTAAACCCTATAAAAATAAATTTTAAAAAATTAAATAAGATGTTGTACTTTAAATTTTAAAACCAAAATTTCAATATCAACAACAATCATATGGAAAATATCATAATTAAAATATTTTCAAATAACCATGGTTTTATTATAAATATAAATGCAAGTCTAAATCTAGTATTAAATAGAAATAAGAAAATTGAATTTCAAATTAAACAATACAATCTCTTTTGAGTTAGATGTGGTATCAATCTCTTATGTGGATTGAACTCATTTCTTATTAATATTGTGTTCAAAGTGACTTAAGAGTTTGGGAGGCCTGAAGCAAAATTAAGAATGACATTTTATTTAACTTTCTTTGTGAATATTTTTTGTAAAATTATCTTTTAAATTATCGTAGTTAATTTTTTTTAATTTTCAAATTGTTTTCCAATTCCAACTCATGTTCATATCTTATTTTATTAGAGATTTCATCTCCATTATCTACTAAAAAATTAAACCCTAATCTAATTAATAGTTTTTCGATTTAATCCAAGCAAAAATTTCACATCTTCATCAAAATATGTGTAAAACAACTCTCGAAATCCATAAACTTCTTATTTTTAACGTTTTGGTAAAATTGTTAGAAATCCAAAAGTTTGTCTGTAAATCCATAAACTTATTATTAGTATTGTACCTTTATAATAAATCCTCACATTAAAAATACCAGTCACTATTGAATTTAAATTATAGGGTCAAGATATAAAACACCAACCTCATGCGGCATACATTCACCAAATGGACAACGAGATGGTCTAGTTTACTCAAAGAGAAAGCCCCACCACACAAAATGGATTATTATACTTCAACATCTAACTTAAGATTATCATTATTTAAAAATAACATGTTAAATATATTATTTAGCATATATTGTACTGAAGTTATATTGTAATAATATAAATTTAATTATATGAACAAATTTACCTGTTTTCTTAATTTATTCTATTATGTTTTATTTTATTTATTTATAATAAATTTTGCATTATAACTTTAAAATATTTTAAGGATAAAATAAAAAATAATTTGTGTAAAGTGAAATATCAATGTGATATATATATATATATATATATATATATATATATATATATATAAATAGGATTCCTTCTTTTTATCAATGATTATTTTTACCTATTTTCTATAAAATTATTTATCTTTTTTTTTATTCATCAACAATTAATTTCTCTATTCATTTCACTTTATTTTTAACATTTCACTTCATTTTTAATAAATATAAATTTATTTTATATATTAACTTAATAACATTATACTATTATCACCAATTCTATAAAATGTGTATACATAGACACGATAGCGCCTGTATATATATATATATATATATA